>Ga0041059_1001196_pt1 | contig 20827 bp, 12 predicted proteins | sample AraColnosormetaG_FD_56232 | JGI IMG/M metagenome (GOLD analysis project Ga0041059, IMG submission 56232) | Arabidopsis roots microbial communities from North Carolina, USA - Col MF nosort | ecosystem: Host-associated > Plants > Roots > Unclassified | place: USA: North Carolina | collected... | reverse complement strand
TTTTTTTTTTTTTTTTTTGAATTGCTTTTCTCATCATCCATGTAAATTAAATTGAGTAGATTTGAACATTTTGTTGGGTGTGAACGCATATTTTTGGATATTTCAGCTTCTTTCTTTCTTTTTTTCTAGATTTGTATTTAAACACATTCAACGTGAAACTCTAGATAAGCTCACCAGCCTAATTAGATAATTGTCATATTAAAATATTATTCATATTGTTTAGTGTCTAGAACGTAACTGAAACTTACTAATCGTGAAAATAGCCATTTGATGATGGGTTAGCATTTTTGTTTTGCTAATTAGTGTTTTGTTTTGGACATGCTTCGTTATGTTGTTTACGAACATTAATCTAGAAAAGTATACCTAAGAATGGTGTTTCTATATATAGAGAAACCGAATTCTCAAAACTTCAGGTAATTGTTTATTAAACATATAATTGAATTGAGATTATGTAGAATCTAATGGCTGATGTGTGCTGTAATCTGATATGGTTTAAAATCGGTGCCTAACAGATTAACATGTACGTAACGTCTACATAGCGTAAGACTCTTAATTTCTTCTTTGTATTCACGAGTCAAATACTTTGGTAAGTTGCTTGACTAATGGCTCTATGGTTGTATATTATGTTTGATATAGAAAATTTGTACTTTAATTTCCCGATATCAGTAGTTTCAACTGTCGCACATCTTTTAGCTTTACAACATTTGGAAAACATTTGTTTTTAATAATATATTTGGAAAACATTATAAATGTGGTTTAAGTAAATTCCATACATTAGGTTTTTGTGGTATGGAGGAGAAGAAAAAGGTAAATTATCATTGATTAAAAGCAGTAATAGTGTAGGAAAATGACAAAATTGTGTATACTCTGTTTGTACAATACATAACTTTTTAATAGAAAAAACCTTTGAATCTTTGATGATCATTCTTGAAAATATTGACAGTTCCTGGTTTTACTCCTCTAATTCTTCTGACTGTATCCAAACTAACCAAAAATATTGAAACTTTTGTGGTCATCATCTATTACAAATTCTCTTTATTTTAAGAATTTAGTTCATACACACAGATTATCCCAACATGCCACGCGGATGTTCCCTCCACCGAAAATCAGGTGTGAGCAGGTGCACTAAGGATGCAGATGTGTAATATTCAACGTTGACAAAGGACGTTTTTGGAATTCGATATTCTGAAAAGAAAAAAATTCCGTACTCTCCACACTCTTTCACAGTTTCTGTTGTGCTAATAATAATATACGGAAGCCTGTGGCGTCGGCGGGAGACACCGACAGTCATTTAAGTCCTTTGACCATTAACTTTTAATATCATCTCCGGTGGTTTTTAGCTTCTTCTTTCTTTTTTTTTCCTAACGTTTTCAAAATTAGTTTTTCTTCCTCAAATCTTATATTAAATCTAATTAGTCACTCATCTTGAGCAATCTTGAATCTTGATCATAAGAGATGGTCATGCTCTTTTCTTCAGAACTACATGAAAAATACGAGCACCGTGATGAAAAATATAAGTAAAATCCTTTTTGTTTTATTAATTGGTATCCCATTAGTAAATTCTTTCCTCGACATCATTCTGTTTCCTCACATCCAATGAAAAAAATGAAACCATGCATATAATTAGTTTTACACATAAATATTTTGCATAGATGAAAAATAATGAAAACAAATAACTAATGCTGTTACTCGAGTTAATATTTTCTAAATCACAGTTTATCGAACTTAGTTAATTTAAAATCATGGTGTTACGTGCATGTGTTTGGTTGAATCTTGAAGTTGGCTTTATGGCCTAGTATAAGGGAACAAGATAGAGAGTAGCTGCCTTTATTTAAGGTGATAGCAAACTATTAGTAGTTTTTATAAACATGTTATTAATATCTAATCAAGTACGTATTTAATTATGGGAACCAATAATGTGGTCCATAGCTTAGCAGCCTTAGCTTATTTGTTCTTAAACTAATATATATATCTTTGATAATAAAAATAAAACCAAGATATATATCTTCTTGTTTCTTCAGTGTGTAATAATGCTGTCAAAGACTTAGTTTGTGTACACATTATAAATAAAATCAACTTCTTGTGAGTTTTTTCACTCTCACCATATTATATATTTATATATGAATTAATGTGTGTACGAAACGTGACGGAAGGATCGTGTATGACGAATAAATGGAGTATAATTAAACTGAACAAATTGTAGCTAAAATAAGAACAAAATGGATGAAATGATTAAATGGGCGACATTAGTGAAAGTTGATTGGTTACTGGTTAGGAAGTGGTTTGAAAACCACATGAAATAAAGTGGCTACGCTTTGACAGTACGAAAGAGCTTCGGAGATTTGTTTTTTTTTTCTCCATATTTTTTCATCTTTTGATACAAATCGAATCTGTACGTAGTTAGTGACATAAATCATGGGATTTCCAATATAGAGGTATTTGTGCATGTGTATATAAAATAATCCTTAAACTTTCTTTTGCTTAAGCATTGTAATTATAAGGAGACTGGTCTAATGGACCCATTATATTTGCATCTGATCAACTTTTTATTATTAGTATTGATCTTATTCAAATAAGAAATACTTGATAACTAATATTTATAGTTGATTACTTGATTATATGTGACAGAACTAAATAAATTTTAGTTATAAAGGTTCAGTCAATAAATAACACACATGGGAGGAAGGAAAATGCATGAATCGATCACCTATTGACAGAAGATGCATTGTAAAATTTGTGGAGGGAGCAAAAAGACCAAGATTACTATATGTTCCCCAGCGCTTCTGCTTGGACTAGGAGTGTGAAGGCGATCATAATCCATCACGTTACCAAGCATACTGACGGCAAGCCTCAACCCTCGACTAACCGAAAACCCTCGTATGACTTGTGACCGTAATTTTATATTGTGGCCATTTTGAACTCATAATAAAATATATGACATGTTTAATCTAAAAAAATTGCGCTAAAATTTCATATACAATTTTTTACCGACAATATTTTTTTTTGTAATCAGCAAATTTTTTTTTGTAATCAGCAAAAAACAAGACAAATTGTCATATACCTAAACAAAACATATTGTTTTGTATTAAGTCTAGTAAGATTCTGGAAACAAGTTACTTTTTCGAACATTATTATTTGATGTGACGTGAATGAGTCATGACATCATTTATTGGTTTTGAAATAGATCGTTTGTGTGAGAAGAAAGTAAAATGTTTATAGGGATCGCATATATCTAAAAGTAAATCGAGATGTTTAGGTTTATCCTTATCTTTTGACTATTTGAGAGGTAACTAATAAAGTAACCCACTACAATAGGGCAAAAGCTCTTGAGATTGAAGAAGCATTGACAATTTGAGTTTCATGTCTTCTCTCGTTTGTCTTCATTACTCCATTATTTCTTTCTTTCTTCTTTTGCTCTCCAAAAGTTTTATTTACTCATTTGGAAAAACAGAAAACTTATCAAGAGGTATAATAATGAATGCATTCTCATCCTATATAATTGGTCTGTATGTCTTCATCATCTATCCACTGTTTTCATCATATCCATAAATTGGGTGAAGTGAATTACTTAGTAAATAGTTTGAACGTTTTGGCTGAAGTGAAAAATAGTCATTTCTTTTCAATGCATACTTTCGTACACAGTATAGTGATAACTGTCCAAGAAACAGATGGAATATATATAGCAATGGCTTAGCGTCACATAATACATATACTAATTTGCATAATTAGCAAAAATCAGTTATTTAACGCATCCGTTATGCATGCAGTGAACGTGATGTTTTGGCGATGAATTTTGTGACTGAAGAAATCAATATTTAACTATAATCTTACTGCTATATGTATGCGATTGCGATTTGCGAGTATTGGTAGGGTTGCGTTCAACTCTTTAAGTTTAGTTGTACTTATTGGTGGCAACAAATCATTGATTAGTGCTGGCAACGAGTCCATTAGTCACCACTCACCAGTGTTTTAAGGGATTTTTTGGGTCAACGTTTTAAGGGATTTTGTCTCTAAATTACCCTGTTATGTACCTATGTAAAAAGTTCAAAATATATAAACGCAAAGCTGTTTATGATTTGAGTTAAAGGAATTCATTGGTTTTTGGGGTCAATTCAGTTTCTTTTCCTTTTTATTACTCTTCGACTTTTAATATGTTTTCTTTTCTCGCATGAGAAAGCGGTCGAGTCAATCAAATATTGAATTCCATAGAATCTAATCGACCGATCGTATCCTCATACTTGCTTATATCACTTTACGGTTTTCTCAAACCTTCCTATACTTGAGACTTGGACAAATATTTTATTCAGATTTGTAAGCAGATACCAATATCTTGACTGAAGATTGATTGAATAATACTTATAAGGTGAAAACAAAGTCAGTTCTTTTCTTTTTTCAAAACCGAGACCATTTTTAAGCATCATCGACATGTATGGTTCTTTTTTATATTTTTTTATAAAAATAAAAATAAAATAAAAAACTCTTCTGGTAACTTTTATATCTAGCTATGGTTTTGTGGGAATATCCGAATAGATGGGACCAGGCTTGATTAACATTCGAGTAATTTTTTCTTAAATAAAATTTATCAATCAATAAGACTGTAATCACTCATCAACTTGAGATGTTTATTTGTTCATGGCTTTGTCTAGTAAAAGAATAGACACACAAACTTGAGACTTTTTTATATAGAGTAAAAGGGTTGATTAAAATATCATAAATAAGACCATATCATTTGAGTAAGAACACTTTAAGACAACAAAGTTTATTACACAACTAACAGAATTGATGGGTATGGACATAAATCACATGCTACTAACCAATAAAATGAGTGTGTCGGTTTTCACCTTTCAACATTTCATTACAGTTAAAATATATATTAATATTTGATAATTTTAGTAGCCATGATTAATTAGCTTTACTTCCCATAGTTATAAGCTTCATGGGCTTAGGCTAGGATTAACATTCATGGGTATAATTTAAAGTTGAAAAAGTTGGGTCATAAAGAGGTAACACAATTAAACTCTATAAAAGATTATCTATGAATATAACATCTAAAGTTTGTTTATATTATTATAGCTCATACTTTTTATGTTATCTTCGCAGCTTGTATCACATCATTTTCGTACTTTCAAATGTTGGAAAATCATTTTTTACTGGCCTCTAATATTTGTCATCAATTTTGACTGTCGTTTCACTAAACATTTCAAATCATTAAAGCAAGTACCTTTCGAGACCATTATTAACGGTTTTGATTCATTAGAAGGATATATTAGGAGAAGACTCTAAATTTGTATCTATGTATCGGAAAAACAAAGTGCATTGTAATCAAAATGTCATGTAAGTTAATATCCAAGAGGGATAAGGTGAAATTGGGGTCATAGATCATTAGAACTTTTAAGCCCATTATTGGATAGTGTCCGCCAATAATCATAACCGATGGGTCCATGCACGTAGCAAACACACGCTTCACCCACAACCACAACAACAGCCACTACCACTACCACAACCACAACCACAACCAGAACAGTATAGTAGCTAGCAACTCTTTTCCTTAGAAAAAAATAGATAATACGTGTCTTTTAGTTGATTTCCTCTCATGCATGATCCAGTTCCAGGCTATTTAGGGTTTTGTTGGATCCCATGCACTTAATTAGTTATCTACTGAAATCACAAATTTTCAAGGTTATATATAAATTTAATCCCACATTAGAAAATGACACAATCTTATTACTAAACAATACACATGATGAGCTAATTCATTCATTTATATTTTTATATTTGATCAAATTTTATTCATTACATATACCAAGACAATTTTATAAATAAATGAAATCGCATAAGCGTGAAATTATGCTGATTAGATCTTGGCCCAACATAAAACAACAACCACTAATTAAAGAGCCCATATACTACTATATATATATGGTTCATTTTATATATGATTGATATATAGTGAGATCAAATAGATTATCCTACTGAGAAGTGTGACAGTTCATCATACCAAAAAACGATATTGCTGGTTTTGGTAATGAGAAGCTTTCTAGAAACGTGGTGAAGAGTAGTGTAGGAGAGTAAAATAATTTAAGGATGGGTTAGTTCGATGATTCCATGAACAAAATTATTGCTTTCTTGCCTGGGTTAGTACCCTTTTATTATTATGGTTGAGAATAATAAAGGATAAATTATACAGAATATGTTGCAAAAAGGAATGGAATATAATATGAAGAAGAAAGGTAGAGAAACTTTTGTTAGAAACCAAAGAAGGTGGGGAACAAAATTAAGACCACAAAGTGAAAATTTTAGAGTTGTAAAGATGTAGTGATGTACATCGTAATAACTTTAGGCACTGGGACACATATATAGGGTAAATTAATGTTATACTTAAAAGGAAAAGCTTGTTCACTAAATAAAAGGGGAGGTTCAGAATTTTAGTTAGACACATTCCACTGCATCCATTGAATTATGTAACGAGGAATTTGGTAAATGGGTTTTGGCTTGGCGTAGGAAGTCACAAGAAAAAAGAGGTGGCAAACAATGTCACTGAATCGTAATATATTCATCGCAAATGTATTGACGAGGATATTTGTAGCTTATGATGGTTGTATAATCAAACGTAAACATATGTTGGTAATTAAATGGTAATCGATGACGATAATATTTGTTGCTTCTTCTTCGAAATATCAATGGCAAAAAACACAACGCCGTTAGATTATGGACTAATATTAAAGTTGAATATCAAACTCATAAATGGGAAAAGCTTTAAAGAGTTTGCCGTGGGCCAACGGAATGTTGGGAAGAGCTCTTGGGCTGTCTACTTAGTGCTATCACTTGGAGGAAGAAGATGAAGATGATGATAATAAGAAAGAACACATACTTTTATTTTATTTTCTTTTAAAACGAATGTTTTCTAAATTCGGTTGTGAAGATAAGATTCCCTTTATGTTGAATCGTGGTGTGTGTTGCAGTCATAGATTCTTAGTATGAATGAATATACTATAGGTTTGGTGGTTATATATTGTGGATTTGTGTGTGCGTATGAGTGGGTATAAAAGATAAGGGTCTTTTCTAGGTGTCCCCATGAAAGAGATTTGTGTCTATGTATGTAAGACCCAACTTTTCTTCCTTTTCATTCACCAGACATCACCCACCACTTCATCATTGTGCACATTTACGTTGTATATATGCATGTATGACTGTGTATACACATAACACATGTACCATGTATGTATATGGTTATCAATGTGAATCAAAGTGTCACACAACAGGACGAAAGTGAGTATAAATTGATCGGATTTGACTTATTTAAAGATCAGTGTATCTTGAGCTGGTTTTATTAAGATTAATATTTGATTGATTATAGGGTATGATAAACTTTTAGGAATATTTGAGGTTGTAACAAAACTTTCAGAAAATTTTAGTGGCTAATGATGTGTCACACACAACATGATTCGTTTAAAGTATTGAATAAAGTGTGGGTTTATGGTCCGGCCCAGTAAGCCCAGACTATAGCCCATTTAGTTAAAGTGGCACATTTACGATGTGTGTGAGAGCCTTCTCATCTGATGTGGAAGAAGGACAAGACAAAACAAAACAAACACAACACTGAGCCCTTCCGCTGGAAATGACTATTGCGAGGTTTTTTTTTTCCTCTTCCCGTCTTAATGAATGATGTTGCACTATGATTGTATTACACTAAATCGCCAAAAATCAAAGCTTACCAAATATAATAATATGTCAAAAAGATAAAAAGTTGTCTGTCTAGTAGTTTTCCAATTGTCAAAAAATATGAAAATATTGACACCGTATCAAAGGAAACAAACAAAACACAATATTTAAAATAGCACAGACAAATAATTTAATAACTTATCGTTACAAGCCAAAATTACACTGTAAATTTGGCATTTCGAGAAGAAGAAGAGGGAGTGATGGAATTGCAAGGAGAGGAAAGCAAAACGGCGACGTATTGCGTGACGGGTGCAAGTGGATACATCGGTTCTTGGTTGGTTAAGTCTCTTCTCCAAAGAGGTTACACAGTCCATGCCACTCTCAGAGATCTTGGTATTTTCTTGTTTTCAAACTTTGTTTATATCGAATCTTTTAGGTACTTTACACAATCCTTTGAAATAAAAATGAGTTAATTGGTTATTTTGGCTAAAACTTGGACTGTTTTGTAAATTTGCCTTTGAAGTCTTCATAATTAACGACAAGCTTCTTCCCTCGACAGCAAAATCTGAATACTTTCAATCTAAATGGAAGGAAAATGAACGGCTCAGATTATTCCGAGCGGATCTTCGAGATGACGGCAGCTTTGACGACGCCGTTAAGGGTTGTGACGGCGTCTTCCATGTCGCCGCTTCCATGGAGTTTGATATCTCATCAGATCACGTTAATCTCGGTACGACCTTTTCGTTGCACCGGTCCTTTTTTTTTGAGCACAACACCTAATTAAACCGATATCAACCGGATCAAACCGTTGGTATTAGAAGTTAACCAATAAAAACCGGGTTTTGTTGGATTGAACCGCAGAGAGTTATGTCCAGAGCAAAGTCATAGAACCGGCGCTAAAAGGCGTACGGAATGTACTTAGTTCTTGTCTAAAGTCAAAGTCAGTCAAAAGAGTTGTCTTCACATCATCCATCAGCACTCTCACTGCTAAAGATGAGAATGAACGGATGAGATCTTTCGTGGATGAAACATGCAAGGCTCATGTTGATCATGTCCTTAAAACACAAGCAAGTGGATGGGTAATTACTATAACAATAGTATAATTTCATTAAAATGCCTTACAAATTCATTGTTCTGCGTCATTAACAAGGTTAACTTCATATGTTTACAGATTTATGTATTATCGAAGCTCGTATCAGAGGAAGAAGCATTTCGGTATGCGAAAGAGAGAGGAATGGATCTTGTTTCAGTCATTACAACAACTGTTTCAGGTCCATTCCTTACTCCATTTGTCCCATCAAGCGTTCAAGTTCTCTTGTCTCCAATTACAGGTGTGTATATAATTTTTTCCATTATCATACATAAGTTTAAATGTTAGGCTTAATTAACTAGTTTGATACTTACAATATAACAAAACAGGTGACTCAAAGTTGTTTGCGATATTATCAGCTGTGAACAAAAGAATGGGTTCGATTGCTTTAGTACACATTGAAGATATTTGCAGGGCTCATCTGTTTTTGATGGAACAACCAAAGGCTAAAGGTCAATATATATGTTGTGTTGACAATATTGATATGCATGAGTTGATGCTTCATCACTTCTCTAAGGACTATCTTTGTAAAGTTCAAAAGTAAGTTCTACAATCATTATCAATTCTTCTTTGTTTTATTAAGATGAAAGATTTTTAAAAATTATTATTCTTGATTTATAGGGTAAATGAAGACGAGGAAGAGAGAGAATGTATGAAGCCTATAATTTCTTCAAAGAAGTTAAGAGAATTGGGGTTTGAGTACAAATATGGTATTGAAGAAATTGTTGATCAAACCATTGATGCTTCTATCAAGATTAAGTTCCCTACCTTGAACCACAAACTCAGGCAGTGAGAATGTGAGATCAACAACGATTGATGCTTCTATCAAGATTGCATTCTACAATCCCAAACAAATTGTTTGTATTCACTATACACTTTTAGTCTTAATACGTCTGAACAATTAAAATGATAGATCCTACTAGCTCAGAGTGTAAGTAATAGTACTTAGTTTTGTCGTCACTTTTGATGCAAGCTTTGTATCAATGCGTATGGACCATTTTGCTTTTCAAACAATATGCTAGCTACGATGTTCTGTTCTTGTTCGCTTATCGTTTTAATAAGAAACAAAAGCATGACAGTAGCATGTTTGAGGTAAGCCAAATTTTCAATTTTGAACTTGATTTCAGTTTTTAGAGTTCACCAATTCCACTTTCATTTGTTAGAGTCCATTACCATGCACAAAGTTTCTTACACGATGAAGGTGATAGAGCAAAAAAGGGCATAAAAACTTTTGACAAAAAACAAGGGAATTAAAAACCTGATCATTAATTTTTCTCTACTTTGAGACTTATTTGCTTGCCAGTTATTGTATGGAATTTGGCATTTACCAATATTCTCCACCCGTGAAACAAAGCCTCTGTATCTGACGCTCTTCAACCTCCATTCCTTTATTTCGTGCAACAACACCATTCCCTACTTCACATGAACCAAAATTATCAATTATTACACCATGAACAAAAACATTCCGTCTTTTAGAGATCTGTCTCAAAACAATATGAATAAAAGCTTTACTTTTTGAGTTTGAGGTTAAAGGTAAATAAATGCTAGTACTTAACATTCATAATTTCATACCAAAAAAAGAAGTAAATAAATGCTTTTCTCAATATCTAGAGACTTTCACACATCAAGTGGCTTCAAAAAGAAATGCCAATTTACCAAACCAAAAGTTATTCAAATTTTATCTTTTTATGTATGCAAATAGAAACTTAAACTCAAGTCACAAGAAAACCTGAACAATGATGCAAGCCAAAAATATAGTTTCGTTATTTAAAAAGCTGTTCATCAAGAGACTGTAAATGAAATGATAGCAAAAAGCTTTTAAATCATTTGTTAGAAACTTTGCTACAACACATTTATTTCTGAAAGCTAAGATTTTTACGACTGAGATCAATATACCAAATTTGCGTTTTCGAAACTCTCTAATTGACACAACTTATCAACCTCAAAAGTTTGATTTAAGGTTTGCAGATTAGCACAAAACAAGGAAGCAAAGCTCGAGAATTGAGCAAATAGAGCTCCTCAACATTTGTGTACAACCCAACTTTACCAGCCAATGAATCAAACCCACTCAACAACCCACCCATCTCCTCTACATTCTCCACCGGCCGATGAACCCTCCCGGCAATCACTCGACACACAATCAACGCCTTCCGATCACCACCACCACCATCTCCAATCACAATAGACTCAAACGCCCTCTCACTCGTCGACGCAGTAAAAACCCCAATTCCGTTATTCATCTCCCGTTTCGCCGAGAACCCATTTCGTATAATCCGACAAACGCAACACTTTTCCGACGAACACAGACTCGTCGACCCGTTTATCCCCAAAGCGCAAGCCACAGTGGTGCCGTGAAACCTGAGAAGCTCGTTTCCGTCGGCGATACATCTCGGATGTTTCTTTTGTAACTTGCTTGCTCTGATCTTCACTGTATCTCTGTATTCTTCGAATCTCGCTAAGGTTTTTTGCATGTTGTGTACTTTCAAAATCCGATCGATTCTCCCTCCTTGATTCTCTGTCTTTAACCAGCTTGTTCTGCAGATTATCTCCACTATTCTCCTCGACGAGTCTCCTTCCATTAGCTCAGTCACTGAAAATTTGGGTTACCATTAAGAAACTCTGTAACCTAATTGTGAAATTCGAAATTGAAATTTACAAACTTTGGGAACAACTTTGCTAAAAAGTAAGAAACTTTGAAATTCGAAGATGAAAGTTATGAACTTTGCTATAAAGTAAGGAACTTTAAAATTCAAAGACGAAGTTTGGGAAATTTACCGGCGTGTTTGGTTAGATGATGAGCTTCTGCAGCTTCGAGTTTGCTAAATTTCTCGCCGCATTTATGGCAAGAAACAGAGGAATTGTCTCCGTTAATGGCGGCTTCTCTATCATTCTCTCTTCTGCTCTGGTGAAACCCTAATCCTTCTCTATCTAAAGAAGAAGCCTTTCTCGAAGTTTGGCTACGGCGTGAAGAAGAGTAATTGACCGGCGTCCCTGGTCTAAGATTCCCGACGAATTCTGTTGCTCCGGCGGCGGTGATCTTGAGCTCGCAGGTGGAGTTGCTAAAGATTACATCGTGAGTAATGGGATTGAGAAACTCGCTGCTTCCTATAGAACGAGGGCTAGAGCAAAGCGGCTTCTCTAAATGCCGTTGGTTTCCATGGATTACGTCTTTAAGATTGGCTATGGATCTTGAACAACCGGACCTGCCGCCGACCCCGCCGCCGGAGGAGGTTGTTGTTCTCTTAGTGGATATGGGAGCTAGCTCTTTTTTGGATCTCGGAATGTGGACATCGGAGACATCAGATTTGCAGGGGAGAGATTTCTTAAGTGAAAACCAAACACTGGGTAGCTTTTTTTTCTTTTGAGTATCGGTGTTTTCTCTCTGTATCGTCTTCTTCTTCTTCTTCTTCTCGCTTCTTGTGCTTGAAGCTTCCATTTTTCTATCCTCTCTAGTCTCTTTTGTCTTCTAAGACAATAAGAACGAAAGAAGCAAAAAAAAAGAAAAAAACGTAACTTAACAAGAAATTTTTTGAAATGAATGGTAGCGAGTTTCTATTTTTTTGAATTGGAGAACCTTCTTCTTCTGGCAATTTTCTAGGGAGAGAGATAGTGAAGAGAATGGGAAAAATAATTATTGAGTCGTCAGAGCTCTGAAGATAAGAAGATACACAAAATTTGAAAATTTAAATGAAAACAAGAAAATACTCCCAAAAGTGTTTTTAGACTCAAAATAATGTTAGTTTTCTTCATCATTGTTAAATTCATATGTATTGGATACATGGGTTGATGGTAATATGAAAGGTCTTGAATATGGACAGCACAACGCAAAGTACAACAAACCAAGTGGAATAAGGTCGGAATCAATGTGGTTTAACGTAAAATGGATGGAACAAATAGTGTGAAATGGATATAAAGAAAATTTGAATGGTGTTCGTATTTACTTCTTATGAATTTTTCTTTCATGTTGTTCGATACGTCAAGACAATAGTTATTGTACTTAGGTAACTTAGCTATCTATGGTACTATTTGATTCACGAGGCCACAGTAGATTTGGTTGTCTTCAGACTAAAAATACAAGTATGTACAATCTCACATTTCCCAAATCTAATGCTTCCAATATGTTTTGCTTTTGCAGTTTGGATTGTATTTAAATCTTCATATACTGTCGGACAACGATACCTCCACAATATGTGTTTGTCCTTCGAACAAGCATTCGAGTCGAGAAACAAAAAAAAAGATTGGAAGTATGACTTGTCAATACCAACAAGTATTTTGTATTAAAAATTCTCATTTCTACAGTAACCTAAAAAGCTGTCTGTTTTCATAAATTTCCAATTACTTTTTCCTTTTCTTTCTAACACGAATAATGATTTTTTTAGGTCATGAAACGAATAATGACTATGTTGTGATTTTCAAGCATTAAAGACATTTCAACATCCTACACACTAAAGAACAATTCAAGTATTGTACATCCACCGATCTTTTGTTAACATCATAACCATCCCACCACGTTCACGTCACTCATTTTTTCAAATGTCTCTCATTGGGTTTACTTTCTTTGTTATCCATCTTCGGAGAAATTAGCTTGACATTAATACTTTTTTGACAAATTGTAACGTTTTCTCCGGAGATGGATAACAACGAAAGTAACGTTGTCTAAATTAATATTACAACTTTTGAGTTCTTACTAACTGAGAAGATTTGTGGGCTTTTCAGCCACCACAATATGTCATACAACTTGCAACTGTTATTATCCAAATTTAAACCCACATAAAGAATACGTCTAAAAAGCAAACAATAATCATTACAACACTTAGTAAGTTATAACTTCTCCCTAACTTCTTTGAAATTTTGATAAAAAGGAAAATACATATGTACAAGAAGTGAAGAAACAATTTATTTGGGCCGAACAGTGTTAAATTTTGGGCCAGATAACGTTAAAATAAAAAGGAGTATTTCTATTTAACAAGCCCAATATAGCCCATATAACAATCCATTGAAATCATCGGAGAACCAAAAAAAGGACAAAGCAGGTGGGCGCACGAATCTCAAATCACGTCCCTTAAACTTGTAACAATCTGACGGTGTAGATTATCGATCCATGCAGTGTCATATCATTGGTCAGAAATATTTTCTATCTCGCCACTATATTAATCATCATGGCGGGTTTCGCTGATACTCATTATTGTTATTTTTGACAGAGAGAAATTTCTCAGTTACGCTTCATCCTCCTCTAAGAGATCTTTTTTCTATCTTGGGTAGTAGAGAGAAATGGCGGGTCGGGGAAAACAACTTGGATCTGGTGCAGCGAAGAAGTCTACTTCTCGTAGTAGCAAGGCTGGGCTTCAATTCCCTGTTGGTCGTATCGCTCGATTTTTGAAAGCCGGTAAGTACGCCGAGCGTGTTGGTGCCGGAGCTCCGGTCTATCTCGCCGCCGTTCTTGAATACCTCGCCGCTGAGGTAATCAGTCTCTTCTATTTATCACCTGTTTAATTTACTCTTTTTACCGAATTAAATGGTTATAGCTTGCATCTAGGGTTCTGGATTTTAGATTTTCTTACCCCTTTCGTTAAATTATGCGAAATTTGGAATATTTTAGAATGCATTAGTTCCTTAGTTTGTTTTTTTCTTGGGAAAAATTGTCCATTTTTTTTGTGTAGTTTTGAGCTCAATTTGTGTTTCTTTGTGCTCATCATGCTTATCGAAATTAGGGTTAAATTTGTTCCTTACTACTTTGAGTTATCATAGTTGGCACTGATTGATACTGTCAATTGTGTTCTCAAATTCGAAAAATGTTGTTGTTCACTTAGTTTTGTCTTTGGATATGTGAACATGTCTGCTTGGGAACTGAATTTGGTGCGCTCACTTTCTATAGGTACTTGAGCTTGCTGGGAACGCAGCGAGAGACAACAAGAAGACCCGTATAGTTCCACGACACATTCAGCTTGCTGTGAGGAATGATGAGGAGCTAAGCAAGTTGCTTGGAGATGTGACAATTGCTAATGGAGGAGTGATGCCTAACATCCACAATCTCCTTCTCCCCAAGAAGGCTGGTTCATCTAAGCCTACTGAAGAAGATTAGGTTCATTACGAAGATAGGGAAAGCTGGAAACTGGTTGATATCAGATAATGCTTAGGATTGTTTTTTTTTTCATTTGCTTTTCCTCTGCAGCAATGGAAGCTGTGTGGTTGTACTAGTTGTTAAGGTTACCTTTGTTTCACTTTATGTGAATATATGAAGAAATTGTTCTATTTCAGTCTTGACTCCACTTCTTTAGCATTGTTCACTGATTCATTTGTTGTTCCTGAAAGTCAATTTAAATTCCTTCGATAAGCTACACGAAACTGCACACATAGTCACATGTAACTTGTTTTTAAACTTTTTGTTTTGTTTTGTTTTTGGTTGAAAACTCGAGAAAAAAAGAATCAGTAGACCCATAATCACAGAAAAGTCAAGCCACCAAGCGATTCGACATAGACAGTGGAGAAGTGACGAGATTGAGAGAATCGAGGCGAGAGAGAGAGAGAGACAGGGACGATTCGGTTTAGAGCTCTCGTATGAGGTATATTTCAATTTCGTTTTCGGCGATATCTTGTGTCGCAAATGTCAATAAAACGAAATTTAGTAGATTGTTGATGAAAGTCATTGGCTATAGACTCTGTTATCCTAAAGAAGATTAGTCCATAGACTCTGTTACCCCTCCAGGTTTTAACCAAGACCCCCCCTACCTTGATCTCTGAATGCCAGTTTGATGCGTCATGGCATGGAAATGATCTACTTAGCAGTCATGGATCTCGTAATAGCCTTTTCTCGCATGTAAACTTATTGGTTCCTGAATGGCTATGAAATAATCTTTGGCATGTGTTCGAGAGCCCATAGAGTCATGTTCAGATCGAACGCAAGAGCGTTGAATAGAGCATTGGAGAGACTAAAGAATGTGCAGACCAAGGTGAATGAAGCTCTTAAGAGATCAGGGATCCAAGAGAAATCTTTGGAGCGAAAGCTGAGGATATGGCTAAGAAAGGTCGAAGAGAATGTGCCTCTTGGTGAGCTGATTTTGGAGAAACGCTCTTCATGTGCTATATGGCTGAGCGACAAAGATGTGGAAATTCTTGAGAAAGTCAAAAGGCTGGAGGAGCAAGGCCAAGATCTCATAAAAAAGATTTCAGTCAACAAGTCATCTAGAGAAATAGTTGAACGGGTCTTGGGGCCTTCATTTCATCCTCAAAAAACAGCACTGGAGATGTTGGATAAGCTAAAGGATTGTTTGAAGAAGAAGAATGTTCAAAAGATTGGTGTTTGGGGTATGGGCGGTGTTGGGAAGACAACACTTGTCAGGACGCTTAACAATGATCTCTTGAAATATGCTGCTACTCAACAGTTTGCTTTGGTAATTTGGGTGACAGTGTCGAAAGATTTTGACTTAAAAAGGGTCCAGATGGACATAGCCAAGAGACTGGGCAAGCGATTTACAAGGGAGCAAATGAATCAGCTAGGCTTAACTATTTGTGAGAGGCTAATAGATTTGAAAAATTTCCTCCTTATTCTTGACGATGTTTGGCACCCCATTGATTTGGACCAATTGGGTATTCCATTAGCATTGGAACGATCGAAGGATTCAAAGGTTGTTCTAACTTCAAGAAGACTAGAAGTGTGCCAACAGATGATGACTAATGAAAACATCAAAGTTGCATGCTTACAAGAGAAAGAAGCTTGGGAATTGTTTTGCCACAACGTTGGAGAAGTAGCAAACTCTGATAATGTTAAGCCCATTGCAAAGGATGTATCCCATGAATGTTGTGGATTGCCTTTGGCTATCATCACAATCGGGCGGACCCTGCGCGGAAAACCTCAAGTCGAGGTATGGAAACACACCTTGAATTTGCTAAAGAGATCAGCACCTTCTATCGATACTGAAGAAAAGATCTTTGGTACTTTAAAACTCAGCTACGACTTTCTTCAAGACAATATGAAAAGTTGCTTCCTTTTCTGTGCTTTATTTCCGGAGGACTACTCTATCAAAGTAAGTGAACTAATAATGTACTGGGTCGCGGAAGGATTGTTGGATGGACAACATCATTACGAGGACATGATGAATGAGGGAGTTACTTTGGTTGAGAGATTGAAGGACTCTTGCCTGTTAGAAGATGGTGATAGTTGTGATACAGTTAAAATGCACGATGTTGTGCGTGACTTTGCTATATGGTTCATGTCTTCTCAGGGTGAAGGATTTCATTCTCTTGTCATGGCCGGGAGAGGTCTAATAGAGTTTCCACAAGATAAGTTTGTTTCTTCAGTCCAGAGAGTTTCTTTGATGGCTAATAAGCTAGAAAGACTACCTAATAATGTGATAGAGGGTGTGGAAACATTAGTTTTACTACTACAAGGGAATTCCCATGTTAAGGAAGTTCCTAATGGGTTCTTACAAGCATTCCCAAACCTTAGAATCTTGGATCTCAGTGGTGTTCGTATAAGAACATTGCCAGACTCCTTTTCAAATCTTCATAGTTTGCGGTCTCTTGTGTTAAGAAACTGTAAAAAATTGAGGAACCTGCCTTCGCTAGAATCCCTTGTTAAACTCCAATTTCTTGATCTACATGAATCTGCCATTAGGGAACTTCCGAGAGGTCTTGAAGCGTTGAGCAGCTTAAGATACATTTGCGTTTCCAACACATATCAACTCCAGAGCATTCCGGCTGGAACTATTCTCCAGTTATCAAGTTTGGAGGTTCTAGACATGGCGGGGAGTGCTTATAGTTGGGGCATCAAGGGAGAAGAAAGAGAAGGACAAGCAACACTTGACGAGGTTACATGCCTCCCTCATTTGCAGTTTCTTGCCATTAAGCTCCTCGATGTCTTGTCCTTTTCCTATGAATTTGATTCTTTGACCAAAAGGCTAACAAAGTTCCAGTTTCTATTTTCACCTATTCGATCGGTTTCACCTCCTGGCACCGGTGAAGGTTGCCTAGCAATCAGTGATGTCAATGTCTCAAATGCATCTATTGGGTGGCTACTGCAACATGTGACATCACTAGACTTGAACTATTGTGAGGGTCTTAATGGTATGTTCGAGAACTTGGTAACGAAGAGCAAAAGTAGCTTTGTTGCCATGAAAGCACTGTCCATTCACTATTTTCCCAGCTTAAGCCTTGCGAGTGGTTGTGAGTCCCAACTGGATCTCTTTCCAAATCTCGAGGAACTTTCTTTGGACAATGTCAATCTGGAAAGCATCGGAGAACTTAATGGTTTCCTCGGGATGAGACTTCAGAAACTAAAACTACTTCAAGTCTCTGGCTGCCGACAGCTTAAACGTCTTTTCTCAGACCAAATCTTAGCAGGTACTCTGCCAAACCTACAAGAGATAAAGGTTGTCTCATGTTTGAGGTTGGAGGAGCTCTTCAATTTTTCTTCAGTGCCAGTTGATTTTTGTGCTGAGTCTTTGCTACCTAAGCTAACTGTCATAAAACTCAAATATCTTCCACAATTAAGGAGCTTATGCAACGACAGAGTGGTGCTCGAATCCCTGGAACACTTAGAAGTCGAATCTTGTGAAAGTTTAAAGAACTTACCCTTTGTCCCCGGCAATACTGGTATGATCAACGAACAAATGGCGTGGGAATACATGTCTAGGACTCTAGGGTAAAAGATGATCCAGAATGGGACCTCCAAATTTTCTTCCAAAAAAAAAAAGAATGGGACCTCCAACCTTGCGACATTAAAAGTGAGAATTAGTTACATTTTTTTTTTACCTATGAAACAAATGGTTTAACCTGTTTATTTATATTACTTACCCAATTTGGATTCTCTTTATGGAAGGTTGTTTGGGATGGCTTTGGTTTCTTATGAACAGAACTGACATGTGGTGTTTTCCAGGGACAAATACACAATGAAGTGGCAACTGCAGACAAGAATGTGATTTGAAAAGTTTTTTTCTTCTTCTTTCCAAAAACTGGCCTTATATACTACCTCGGTGTGATCAGATTCTTCAACCACTAAACACACAAAATCTGTTGATTCTTCTGCGTGCTTCAAGTGCAACTGTGAAAGGTCAGCTGACATGAAGTACTTCAATTTTTTATACATCCTGTTTGGCTTTGTATTCTGGTTGCAGACATACTCCCGTTCGTTTTTGTTTTTTTGTTTTTTTTTGTTTCTGTTTTTGTGTTCTTATGGAATTATTGTAAATTTTCTTACATCCTATAACATTGCTTTGCTCCTAAATGAGAAAACAGCCACTGAATCTGGTAATAAGGAATATATCTTAGAGAAAGTAAAAGTTTCCTATTTTTAAAAACTGATTTTCTTCGGGATGAGTATCCAGTCATCCATTAGCCAATTAGGTCATCCAAGACGCTTGCTTAGCTCCTTGTCGTTTCTCACTGCAGGCTGAATAGGTCTTAGGTACAAACACATTTTTGCTTGCTTTTTGCTCCTTCTCATACTCCAAATGGAATTTGTATAATGAATTGTTGTTATATCTACACATTAGCAAAGACCTCAAAAATTCAGGCATACTTTATTTACACTATCTAGCTTCTCTAATTCAATTCTTTTAGACATCTTTGAGATCATCCAGTCCAGATTAGAAACAGAGAAATGAGAATGACACCTTTGTGTGTGGAAGACATAATATAGATGGCAAAATCTCGGGATATGTTCATACATGTCATTATAATACATGCCTTTGGCCATCTAAGGTGCGGCAAGGTTGCGAAAATCGCTTCCTGTGGCCGATATATTTTTTGGAGTGAATAATCAAGAAATTTCATAAACAATTATTAGATAGTCAAGAACTTGTTGCCAAGAGTATGCCCAAAATTCATGACACGGTGATCAACATGGAAATTTTCAACGTTCACCCTTGAGTAAAGAAAGAGTTTACATGTTGTCAGGGTAAACTTTAACTTACTCAAATAATCATTTTCCCTTTTTTCACCATTATTTTTTCATACAAGTGGAAAACAGTGTGATCAATATGTACGAAAGAGTTTGATAAAAAAGAAGACTTAACCATAAATAAATAAATAAAATTCCAGTGGAACTTAAAATACCAATGCACAAGGTCCAACCATCAAAGTGGAGCCTTTCTTTTTTACTTGTTTTTAGTTTACTAAATCAAACCTTCAAAAGTCGTGGTTGCATGATGTATAACAATGGAGTCCTATATTAGTGATCCTTTCATCCATTTCCGCTAGCAAAAGTGGAGTTGTAGTTCAATGGATATTCTCCTCACGCCATGGAATCTTAATGGTAAGTACAGTTCTATACTGGTTACATTTGTTTTAAGTCTCTTTAATTTTCGAAATACAAAAATTGTTTTTTTTTACATTTTCTGAATATAATTTTCAATGGAATATGAAAAACAATGTTTTTTCAACATATGTTACGGACAATACGGTACGGTATTTCGCGATTGTGTCAAACTTTATAAAAACAGAATTTTGTGTATTAAAATGAAGGGAATGAATTTTAGATAATGTATTATTCAAAATACCACAAAGTGATTTACTATGATATTTTACCTCCGCCTTTGATGGCGGTTCTAGTTGAAGGCAAAATCAATACTCTGTTTTCATTGATAAAGCTTAAAAGGTTACAAGACATGATAAACTTGTTTATATATAATGTCTGAGACTTGCTAAAACCCTAGGAAGACAAGACAGGTGGCAGACATCAAGCTGGGATCTCTGAATCAAGGGTCAAAAACCGATTCTCCAACTTGATGTTGAATGCCTTTTCCGTACAAGCATTAGGTGAAGTTGTGCCAGCTCTGTTCTTGTCGTNACTTGGTGAANCTTCTGGAGTTTCTGTCTTTNTCNCAGAAGACCGTTGCTTCCAAACTTGAGTTGTGGGCTTCTTGGGCCTGCATTGGGCTTTNATTTGCTTCTTTGCTGAGTTTGATGAAACGACAAAGTTTTGTCGAGGCTTCACTTGAATGGTGTTGATAGTCCCCCTCAAACTTGGTGTGGGCGNAAGAGTAACACCGAGTTTGCCTCGCAAATGTATGAACGCTTCATAAGGAAGTGACTTCGTGAAGATATCTGCAATTTGCTCAGAGCCAGGAATATGTTTCA
>Ga0041059_1001195_pt1 | contig 20831 bp, 10 predicted proteins | sample AraColnosormetaG_FD_56232 | JGI IMG/M metagenome (GOLD analysis project Ga0041059, IMG submission 56232) | Arabidopsis roots microbial communities from North Carolina, USA - Col MF nosort | ecosystem: Host-associated > Plants > Roots > Unclassified | place: USA: North Carolina | collected... | reverse complement strand
GTTGCGGGTAATTTCAGATACGTCTCCGACAGACACTATAGACTCATAGTTAGTTTCTATATTATTATTGATTTCATGGTCATCTAGTGCATATACCCTATATTGAAAGACTTAATATTTTTAGGAAACAAAAACAACGTTCATTTATCCACATAGTATTGAAAGACTTACTATTGAAAGACGTAATCTTTTTGTTAACCATAAATCTTGATAAATAGAACAACCATGCATAGATTATTTACACAAAATTACATATTTAAAAGCATGCATCACATCAGTATAAGTAAGATTGCATGCAGTCCAATATCTCACAACGTAGATTCTCTTGTCTTGGATTAAATTATGGGGTTTATTGATTAGGTTATTGACTTCATAACCACAGATGGGGTGATTGGAAAGAGATAATGACCGGAGTTGTACAATACTTCTAAATTCTTGATAGTCAGTATCTAATGATTCTAATCAATCAACTTTTTCTTTGGTGGTACTGAATTTTGCCAATGTCAATTTTTTTCTTCTTTTTTAGTTTTTTTAGTTTGATATAGCTCACATACAAGTTTAAACAATATTGATAAGATGTAGTATCAGAAATAATTACAATTTAAGAAATAAAATAATAATTACAATTGTATGTTAGAATTCAGAACTACTGTTAAGAGACTTATATATACAACTAAAACCAAAGTGTTACTGCAAAATCAGTTTTTACACCTACGACAAGTCACAACCACTATATACTCTCTTATATTTGATTAAACATTTAGTAAAACAAGGTAAATGATAAACAAACATGCATGGCACAAAACTTTATTTGGTTTTGGATCATATGAAAAAGGAACAAACATGAAAAGCCAATATATATGTAAATCCTGTGTTCGCATCACCACTTTTTATCCTTTCACTGAGATTGTCGGCTTTCGTTTCATAGTGTATATATGTCCATTCTCTCAACATTACAGAGGTTTTTGGTACACATTTTTGTAACTTAATGAATATCGCAAAGATATATATGTATATAATCACGGAATCAACAAGTTGCATGATTTCTATTATATATCTTCATTCATTATTAATTGAAGTCATCAGAAAATGGGTTTAGTTCACATAAATACACTACATCAGAAGTTATATGGATATGTTAGATACTTAAGTACTTAACAAAGATAAGTTTTAACCCAAAAAAGAGAGGGTAATATCTCAGGTTTTCTAGTTAAGGGTAATAACATCATCTTGAAAGTTTCTACTTTCTATGCAAATGTTAAACTCTCCTTTTCGGAAACGGATGATGAAAAACTTCAGTTTTTTTTAACGTTTCATTTACTTTGTAATTTTAATGAAAGTAAATCATAACCTTATGGCTCGGTTGTATACGTAGCTTATTAACTCATAATAAAGTCACAACTCACACGTAAAGTGGAACCATTTCACCGCCCAAATGTCCAATCCATAACCTAAATAATTATGGGCTCGTTTCTTAATTTCTTTGCTATTCGTCTCAATAGTTTCCTTATTATATATATCTCTTAGGTATACATTAATAATAATCAATAACGATTTTTGTAAATTGTCATATTTGTCATGTTCTAACAAGATGGCTGTTTATTACTACTTGTGAGCTAGATAAGCATGATTTGAGTGGTTTAGTCAAATCAACGGCATACTTTGGAGAGGGGGAACATGCTTTTAAATTATTGTAATCAAAAACCACTTTAAAACTGTTACCTAGTTTTGTATATCAAATTATTAATTATTGTTATCAACAACGATCTTGATCACTGCAACAATATAAGGCATATAGAGCTAGCTATAGTTACTTCATATTCTTATATATATGATATATAACACACGATTAGTGGGAAATAATTAAAGCTTTATGTTTTCTGACAATATAATGGCTTCATGATGGCATGAATTATCATATGCATGTTTAATTATGTGCACTCAGTTAGTGGACTCTAAATACATACTATTCAATATTTTTTATATTATACAACATATTTTGACCAGCCAAAAGCCTAATTGACTGGTAAATGAAATACATGTGATACCATGATAATACATTAAAAAACATTAATTATCAATCAAGGCACTATATAATTAACAAAAGTTTTGACTTTAAACTTAATACGTGTCCCCTATCATATGGTTTAAAATTTAAATCAATACTAGATGATTCCGTTAATCTATATCAAATATGATTCCGTTAATCTATATCAAATATGATTCAACCTTTTTTAAGGCTGTTATTTATTTGCAGTTTTGCATGATGTTTCATATGCTTTTCGCCGCCCTCCCTATCTACATTATCTGATTGGGCAAATACATTACTTCAATGGGCCTATCTTAGGCCCAATAATAGAACTGTGCATGGTATAATAATGGGCCTACTGTCTGATTTGCGCGTAGAGAATTAAAAAATCGTTATGTGTTTTGTTTTTTTTCTAATATTTACTTAACACAAACATCTATATATCTGAAGGTTTGTTTATAATGTGTATTATATATTATCGTAGTTCGACTTATATGACAAAACCATCACTTGCTTACTAATAGTTTAATAATCAGAAACAGCTTAACTTAAATTAAAAGACGACGATATTAAGCCACGTACACAAACAAGACACCCAAGTGGCCAAGCCATGCGTACACAAACGATACTTAAATAGTGTAGTATCGAATTTTTTTGTTTTGATAAATAAGTGTAGCATCATTTGGAAAAAAACTAATTTAATTTTAGCGTTTTTTTTTTTGTATAGCAAATTCTATCCTTAATCGGAAATCAAATTCCGTAAAACAATTTGTTTTTTTACCCAATATCCACATGAGTATAAGAGCTAAATTTTTATACAAAATAGATAAGTCGAGATCTTATCAACATATCAAAGATCCGTGAGAAATCTTGACGAAAGCTCATGATAACTACAATACATTGAAAATAATTGCTCGAATAGACAGCGATTTTGAAAGTGAAACCCCTTTTCAATATATGTTATAAGCTTTACGCCCCAAACATTAACTAAGCTTTCCGCCCCAAACATTAACTAAGCATGTTCAAAAGAATTTGACATTTTGAGACAAACGTTTTTATAAACTTATTAGTCCAATCTAGTTATTGTTTTTAGAAGTGTGCATCATTATATAATTAGATAATACCATGTTTGTGTGCACAAAATAAAGAATTACTACAAAAAAATCAAACTTTATTTTCTATATAAATCCATTTTACTCTCTGATGTTTTGTATAAACTAATGAGGAATTAAGAAATTTATTATCGGCTTGGTCTTGAATACTTAACCTCTCTACAAAAATCTCAACCCAACTAATTATTTTCAATCCCCACTGATTTCAGCAGAGAGTTATCTTCCTTTTTTGGATAAAATCCTTTGATATTATATATTGATCTTTTTGATAAATGGTTTTGTAGCATGTTCATTTCGTGAATGAGAAACTCAGATGACTTGGCTAGGGTCTAGACCAGTGATGTTAAGAGGCCCTGACCGACAAGCCGTGCATGAAGTTTTTCATGTATATTTGAGAAGTATTTGTTTGTTTTGTATGGTTTTTGTCATTAAAGGATGTATGGATGATGAGAGGGAAATCAAATAATTAATGATTGAGTTGTTGTTTTTTTTATTAAAGGGTGAACGATTGAGTTGCTTATGAACGTTATTTGCCTATTTTTGTGCGTTTTTTTTCTCAACGAGTTTGTGAATAATGAAAGGAATATCAATGTGTCATTGAATTGTTTTCGTATCGTGTTTTGCTTCTTCTGTTCTTCTAGTCAATGACGCTGTATATGTGGCAGGACTCTTACTTATTCTACCAAATTTTGCTACAAATTCACACTTATATTAATATAGAAGACTGTGCTCTAGTCCTGTGTTGGTAGAATGGTATATCTTGTGTAGTTCATGACAAAACATATCTTTTTCTACATACCAATTATATCAATCAACAAGAAGTCTTAGAAACTTAAGAACATTTTAATTTATTTACTAAATGAGAATTTGATTTTGGTGACTTGGGGGATAAAGAGCTAAATTTTTGCAATATGTGGAAGATAGAAATCCCAATATCTTACGCATTAAATTTCAATATCAAGACCAGTTTATTTTAAATAGAAAAGGTATGATATGTTTTAAAGTCGCATGTGATCTATGTGCATTAATTATAAGTTTGAAAATATGTTCATCGAAAAAGTTTGAAGCTTATCCAACCGGAACCATATTTCAAAAACTAGTGTATATACATGGTTTTTTGGTCAAAGGAGGAAACTATTCATACATTTTAGAAGGTGCATAAATATATAAATTGAAAATGTACGTATTTAAAGAATCACTCAAATCTCGTGTAGGGACTCGCCAAAACTAAAACTAATTCAATAAAACAAAACACAAAATAACAAACGAATTGGAGAGTTGACTTTTTTATTTGTCTATCAATGGATTCAATAAGGCGAAAACACAAGGTCCAATAAGGCGATTTGGTCACTCGTCTAAAGACTTGACGCCAATTTTTTGGGTACATATCAACGGTCTAAATCTACGTGGCAACATAGACCTATCTCTCTTCTGTACACATTAGTATCTTTTTTTCATTGTCAAATGTACTAACAACATGACTAGAACGGAAAATGCAATAAAACCTTTATGGTAAACAAGAACAGTTTATACACAAATTAGATTCAGTAATCCTAGAAAATAGTATATACTAATATATAACAAAATTCTTATCATACTAATTAGTGGGAGAAAAAAAGAGTCATACCGTATTTATTTCCTTTTAATCAATTACTTCCTAATTTTATATGGTAATAATTACTGAGAAATTAATTTAGTTGTATATTTTTATTTTAGTATATGTATTAACATTGTTATAAAAGAATTGATATAGTTAAGTACACCTCGCCTACATATAACCTGTCATTGTCGGAAATTTGCAAGTCATGTCGGAGGATTTGCTATTTTAGAAGCGAAAAGAAAGAACATTGATATCTTAACGTTCACACCAATTACCAAATAAGCACCCACAATGTTCATATCATCATATGATACCAATACGGCCTCTTTTTTTATAAAACTGTGGTTTCATAGTGCCTAGTGGAATCTATATACTATTCACACCACCTCTCTCAGTTGAATATACTTTATCTATAGAATTCTCTTGATTACATCAGATATTTATTGCTTTTAGTTTATATTGCATGGTCACATACTATTTAATCACTATATTCATTAAACACGAAAGCACAAGTGCACAACTCAACATACAGTATGCTGAAACTACATTTGTAATGCCATAAATAATTCTATGCTAGTAAAAGATCGAGGACTAAGCAAAACTAAGATGACTTATTCAACATCTAATTGACATTATTATTTTTATATAATCAACAACATGCCTTATAAAGATTTGATCATTGGTAATCAACACATCATCGACACATCAAATTGAATCAACGAAAGCAAGTATCATTGATTTTCTAGCTTTTTCGACAATAATAAGTATAAGTAACAAAAAGTTTAAAAGGTTTTTTTTTTGGGTTCTTAAAAATATTATAATCAATAATATAAAACCTTAAGAGAATCTTTATATTTATAATAGAATATAATATCCAGATTATTATAATTAGACTGAAGCCAAGATTTTTGTTTTAGTGAAAATTCCTTGGTTGTGAAGTGAAGCCAAGATTTTTGTTTATTACATTTTCCACCTTAAGTTTTAACATTGAACCGTTCAAATCAAATAGTTGTTCAGTTTCATGAATTTAGCATCGAACTATACTTTTTCACGTAACTTTTTTACATTATATAATCAAAGACAACAAAAAAGATAAGCACATTCACGATTTATATCATCAAATCTTGTAGTGTATATATGGTTGGAAACTTAGGATGGTTAAATTGAGAAACATCATCATTCATATATAAGTTTGTTGGTAAACATATACGATCACTAGTCTATGGTACGTGACCCAAATACACAATCAAAGAAAAAATATACAATGTTTTCTTCATGAAAACTATTTCATCAGTTTATAACAAAACAAAAAAATAATAATTATGCTTCTTCTAATTATATTGTTTCATTTTCATTTTGCTAATTTTATTTGTTCCTCAAAATTGAAAGCAACTTAAGAAAAAAAAAATAACGATCTAAACGACGGAGCCTTCGTAGATGGTTGAAAGTTTTAGCCTGAAAGATCGAACCGCCAGCTTAGCTCGTTTAGAAGTGTATCTTCTCAAATTACGAACCGAACCGGACCGGTTTATCCCACTCGAAGCTTTAACCGGCGCAGTTTTACTCACAAACGGCCGTCCCTTTTTAACTGTCGTTTCACTTCCATTTCCGTTAACGGAATCGTTAGACCCCGTCAACATCATAACCGGAGAGATTCTCACCTTCTTACGCCGACGAGATTCTTTCTTAACAGAGTTTTGTATCGCGACGCTTGCTTTAACGGCGAGAGCCGCCATATCCGACGCCGTTAAACGACTCTGACGTTTAGAAATCGGGAGAACGAAGTAGATCTGGTCCGCCTGAAGCGGCTCTTCCGATTTGATCGCCGGTATGAAATCGTCGTAGTAGAGAGAATCTGAATCGCAGATGAAATATGAAGAAGGTCTAGAGGAAGACGAAGATGAATAAGCTGCCGCTGATTCAGCTTCCAAAACTTGAGATGCTATCACCGGAACATTGTATTCACGGAGATCGCCGTTAACCGTCACGATCTTCACCGTCGGTGAAGAATTTGAATCTTCCCGACGAAACGACACACAGATTCCCATTTTTGATTGAGATAACAAATTTGAAATCTAGAGAGAGAGAGAGAGGGAGTGGAGAAGATTCACGAATGTTGATACGACGCGTCGAGAGAGTCGGTCATGGTGGGGTTATATATAGAAGACGGGTGATAAAACCGGGTGATTAAATTGAAATTAGATAACCGGTTACGGTTTAATGTTTTGAACCGGTTGTTAACATGTAGTTTTTGTTTGTTGTCTGTCCATTAGTAGATTTTTGTCACGCATAGTAAAAGGACATATATAATGTTTCCTTAGTTAAACCTTCTAATTACATTTCGTTTTCATGACCTAATTACTCCGAATTATTTATTTATCTTGTTGGGTTATTTGTTACTATATAGTGTTATGTATTTTTTAATCTTTCATTGTATTTACATATTCTAAAGATCTTTCTGATTTTTAACTTTCTATTTCGAAGGATTTTTTTCATATATCAAAAGAAAGTTTTCAATCAAGGCAATTATATTCACACGCTTATACAGATTCTAAATATATTTAGAAAAATTAATTATATAAGTTGTGGTCATGTACATGTATGAGTGTGTATGCGTATCGATATTTTATTTTCTTTGAATGAATATTGCTCTTAATTATGGTTACTCTGTATCATTCAAATTTAATTGGATATATCTCTAAAGAACCATATTTATACGTTAAGTACTATGTGATCATGCATGTCAATTTCACTATAACTCACTGTAATCTATCAAAATTAATGACCTTTATCGAAAAAGACTATAGTCTATCAAACGTGATTAGTTTCGAATTTCACAATATTCTCTTGTGCTCCAGATTAAATCCATATACAAAGACTATAATCTATCAAACGTGATTAGTTTCGAATTTCACAATATTCTCTTGTGCTCCAGATTAAATCCATATTTGATATATGGATAGTTATTTTAAAAAATCTGAAGATCCATTTCTCACAGTTTATAACACATTAAAAAGAAAACTATACAAATAAAGATGCTAGAGTTATGGAAGCATGTAATTGTGATTTAGTGCATCTCTTCATTTATTTTATAGCATGCTTTATGTTTTCTTATTTTAATAAAGTTTGAAGCCGATAAACTATAAATATATGCAAAATATCCAAATCCAAATTTGATCGTTCATTACATAATTGCGGTGCAAACGAGGATTTCTCTCAATCCATATGACATAAATTGTTGCTCACTAGTCACTACCACCCCAATTGTATGATAGAGTCTTTGTAAACATATATATGTACTTTGTAAGGCTTGGAACGCATGAAGGCACGGGCCTCAGCTACAAAGCAAAGGAAGGAGACATCAACAACATCACATTCCAAATTTATGGTATTTGGATACTAAAAGGTAAAATGAAATAATTTTAAAAATCATTAGGGAGTTTGTTTGATGAAATTGTAATCAAGCGTGTATGTTAGCAAAACATCGGAAATAAAGAGAGAAAAAGATCAGCAATGTGAAAGCGAAATCAGCAACGACGTGGCACGCACCACGCGGCTCCCAGTAGTCAAAACACATAACAAGTGGCCTGTTAAACTCTAAATATCGCAACTTGTATTTGACTATAACGTACAATTGAACTAAACGGTATTTTAATTTACCCATGCAGATTTTATTATTGAAGAAATATCATAATTTTACTAGTTTCATGCAGTTTATCAACTAAGGCTCCGAATGGTAATTGTATTTTGCGATGCAGGAGAAGTGCGGTTCGGTTCAAATAGTAACAAAAATACATAGATACATATGAATATGTAGAGATTTTAATATTGTTACAACACTGTTGCAGTACGGTTTTGGGTGCGGTTTTGATTATCATTAACAGCCTAAATAGTGTTAATACAATCAGAGAGCATAAACTATATAATGTACTACTGTTATTGTTTATTAACTTACTAGCTTTTCAACTTTTTGGCGGCAGTTTAATTTATTAATTTGGGTTGGACCTTTAGAAACAACTCACTAAATGAAAGGAAATAGGGGAATTATATTAGAGCAAATTAAGAAATTACTAAAAATTATAATCTAAACTAGTAAACAATATAATACGGAAGAAATATATTTTTTTTTTCTGAAAATTAAAGAAGAAGAAAAATTATGTTCTCTTTCCACCGGGCCGAGTAAACTCGAACGGGTCGCATGACATGCATATGACAAACCGGCTTCACATGTTCACACGTTGACTTTATTTAGTATCCCGAGCTAGCTATAAATTCATAGTCGTGATTTAAATTGAACATTTGCTCATATATTTTTGCAACATTTGATATTTGACATATTTCATTTTCTAGACGTGACGACCGAGTAATTCGTTGTCCATACCAAACTTCGTACATTCGAGTTGAACTTTTATATTATACGGTCAAACAAACAATATAACACACACCCTACGACCTACGCTACCATATTCTTTCATTTTTTGGTATATAACGCGCTACAATATTATTTCAAACCACATATCAAGTCATTTGCTTGGCATATATATGTATACAATATACAGTATGTGTTATAAGTGTTATTAGGATGGGTACTTCGGCTTTGTTTGGCTTGGGTTGGGTCCGGTTATATAGTTTGGTTCTCGTAAAGCTATAAATGAGCTTATAACCAACTCTATTAGGTGCACTCACACACACACAAAAAAAAACCAACTCTATTTAATTCAGTTAGAGTTCAGTTCATGAATTTTGCTGGAATGCGTTTTGGTTGGGTCTTATATTTTAGAAATTTTGATTTTCTATGTCATCCAAATATTGCGGACGAGGTATGAGAAATCTATCATGGTTTCACAATTTTTTTGTTTTTTAACATTTTAAATTGACTAAAATATCTATTATATATTCCTTCACTATATGGTACTACAAATGTGTGCCTTTTATTCCAAGAAAACACCAACCGGATATCAAATTCCAAGTATATATACGTTTTACTCTATTTACCTGACTGTATTGTTTATTTAAATATTATTTTCCTTGTTATCTCTTAAATAGTGCCTTTTATTCTCCATGCATGAATCGATTTTGTGAGACTACGACTATCCTTGCCTCTTTGGTAGAGTATAATCCAATACATTATATGTTGTACAATCTAGACTTTCCGTAATGTATTCAGATAAACTTTGATTGATATTAAGTAAAACGTACTTATCAAATGCATTTGTCTTCAAACGGTGTTTAGTTTATCTTTGTCGGTGTTTAATTCTTCATACATATAGCGAAAGGATATCTATATATCATCAGCATTCGTATAAGTATCAACACAAATCTAAAGAATTTTTTTGATAATTATAATTTTTAATCACAGATAATATGAAGTCGGACAAGAATTTTCAAGTAACGCAAAGTAAGTTTAATTTGTAACATAGCTAAAAAGATTATAGATAAAGTAGTTTAAGTTCTCCTAATTTTTTTTCTATATTTTGATTATTTGGAAACATTGATTGTTTATGTATAGATATGTATAATTATATGCATGTGTATGTATAATTGCTGTTATTCGTGTGTTAGTGTGTGCTCACACCTGGCCTATGAAAATATTACTTCTCACGTTTTTCTAGCAGCTTTCGTGTGCATGAAATAATTCACAAGAAATCCACACGAGAAAAAAATCATCACACACGAATCAAATCTTTATGCAGAATTAAAATCATAATAATTAGGGACCAGAAAAATTAATGTGGTTCGCGATATGTCGTCTGATTTAGTGACGATGGTCACATGTTTACCCGACAAATCCGAAATAATTAACAACCCATATATCATACAAACAAATTAAACTATTATTAAAAATAAAAATCAACTAAGACGGCAGATATAAACCATCGTGTGTGGACAGAACCTCTTCACACGTCGTATTGGTGTTTTTACCAGAAGTATTCCTAATTCTGGTTAGTGTTGATAACTTACACTCAATTATATTCCGATATTTTTCTCAACATGTTCATATTGGAGGTTGCCGAGACTTGGGCTTCTTTGGGCCTAATAATTAACCTGGACCAAGTTGCGCTAGTCAATGACATTACATATTTTATTGTCATTGCTTATGCCCATCGATATACTATTCTTTTGTTTTGGTTCAAAAGCCCATCGATGTACAGTGCACTCGATTTCCATGCCTCGTTGTTCAGATAAAAAATCATGCACGTAGATGTTTAATACTCGATTTGTTTTATGGAAATCTTTTTGTTTGAGATTATCCTTTTCACAAACGTTCTGGTAACCCAAGAAGAAGCTCGTATTGAAAATTGATCCATCGTCTTGATTTAGTCTAAACAAACTATTCGCCGATAGTTGCAAATCCTCGGTTCACAACAGACGACGTTTGTTGAAGAACCACACCAAAGTACAAATCATTCACTGTACTCCAAACTAATTTATATATATACACACATTAGGTACGTATATAACGTTACTTTCAAAATAAAGCTATAAATATCCTACGAGTCTATGACGTATATTAAGTTTCGTCGTGATTCAAAGAATTAGTTTCTTGGAAGATAGAAAACCACGGACCATAAATAGCCTTAGCAAATATGGACCCAGCGGAAACAAACAATATAGGAGGATTGATACAACCAAAAATAGACCTCAGGGTTTCGTTTATATTGCCTGTCCCCATGCTGAAAACTATCTTTGCCTACCTTTTGTAGTCTACCAATGTATGAATGAAGAAGCCTGATTTTTATAACGAAATATAATATCTGTTACAGTACATTTTTGTATTTCAAATGTAAGAAAGTAACAGAAAATACAAGAATGTTAGCAACAACGTCTAATGTAGAGCAATACGTAATTATTGATTCCACGAACCAGAGCTGAGAGCCTTAATATTAGTGCCTTAATTAATATTACTTATCCGTTCTAATTATTTACTTTTACGTTGTGCATTGTTGATTAGTCTCCTTTCTTGCATCTAATTAGTATCTTATTGAATCAAATTTGAACCATACATTTACTTTGGCACAATTGAATATAATATTTAAATGTACTGTGGAAATTTCGGCTTTCATCGCAATTCGTAGATAATAGAGGGTTTAGGAGCAGAAAAAGACAGAAGGGTACTGGTTCGGTTCCGACATAATCTGATAGTCAAGAGGAGATTTATATCATAAAAATACTATTTTATAGTAAACGCATGAAACTGTAGGAAACAAAACAATCTCCTAATGTGTAATAATGTGTCCGTACGTGAAACTGCAAGCTAGTCCAAATTTTATTATCTTTTCTTAATTGTCAGAAATCCTAGATTTTAATGTTTTGCTAACACCATTTTCGTAACTCTATGTGATCATTAAGAACAAGTACTATATTCCACATTAAGTAAAGTTACAGAAATAAACAAAATATCACGATTTCGATAGCGACAACAAAACTATAGAAATAGTTAAATACATCACCAAAATCCTTATCCCGTCGTGTCGCTAGCGTTCCCATTAATATTATATTGATTACTTAACGTCTTGGGAGACTGAACAAGATAACTCCACACAAGGTCTCACGTGGTCCCCTCACACTCTCTCAACACACGTGTCGTACACTTAATGGGTTTCTTCGACACGTGTCGTAGTCGGAGTGACGAGGATGCACAACTAGCTGAAAAGTCCGACCTATTGAAAAGTCTATAATGCCCCCATTCGGTCGCTGCCTAAGCCGGTAGGGGCCGGTCTAAGATTACGTGGCAGAGCCACGGTCCTTGGTCGCAATACTCTCTCTTGTATACATGTATTGTTGTTGGCAAGGACTAAAATAGCAAAGGTTTTATCCAAAAGTATAAGATTAGAAATAATGCGATTTCTTGTTTCCTTTACTTCATTTCTGTTCAAAGATTTAGACAGAAATGCAACAAATATATGTTGTGGTGGCCTTCACAACTTACAAGTGAGACTCCGATATTATTTTGAGATATTGTTTCTATTTTTTTCGGTAACTACTAACTTAGGACAAGCACACATTCACAGTCGTTTATCATAAATTCTTTGTGTAACTACTTATTCTAGAAAACCAAACTACAGTGAAAAAACTATATATACTGAAAATATGTGATTACCGCCTTATATAAATTATTTTTGATGTTAACATTTTCGTAAAATAAAATTTGTAGTGATCCTAAACAAGATAATTTGAAATTCTAGTTTTCGACTCCGAGAAATTATGAACCAAGCTCGGAACTTTTTTGGTAAAAGTAAAAAGTTGTGATGCTTTAAGTGTGAAAACCTAGTGAAAAGAAGAAAACGTAAATTTGTGGGATACCTAAAAAGCTACAGAAAACGATTTTTGTGTTTACGAAATGGCATAATTAAAACATTATTATAACTAATGAAATTTTATAAGCAATAACAGTTTGCCAATTATTCGATTCCGTGGATTAGTAGAGAGTTTAAAATATGATGTTGAATAATTTTGAGCGATCAGAAAAAGGAATGAACACCCGTCTCTTAACGGTGAGAGAGAATCGCAGCCTTTCGGATTCCACACGGCTCTTATTTTCCTCTATCCACTTGCTCACTTTTTAAACCGCATAATAATATTCTTTAGCGTATACTATTATAATATTCTTCTTGATTACGTCAAACTACAACAAATCAATCAATAGTATTGAAAAATATGTCTCAGTGTCACTCTTACGACTTTTATACAAACCATGTAACCATGACGACATGACTTCAGTTACACATTACCATATAAAACAGTTCATGAAAGGATTAGACTACACTAACATTTGTTTTAGATGAATGTCACAAAATGGTGATATAGACTAAATATAGTAGTCACTAGTCATTAGACAACGCATAAACTTTATAATATATCATTCACCTTGATATTATTATTGTATGAACAAAAATTTAATGTACACATTACATTACAACACAAGACAAAGCCATGCCTTTTAAACAAACTAAACATCAAACACTTCCACTATAAAACCTAATTCTTCTATACTTATAAAAAATGTATTTATGTATGTGTTCTAATTATTTCACCTTTATCTTTTAGAAAAACTATAAAAAGAAATAATACACATTTACAACATTATGACTACATCCTAAATTTCACCCCAAGTTATACATTGTATTATACCATTATCTATATATATATATATATAATTAATTACTATGGGGTTGGAAATTTAGTAATTATCTTTTCTTAGAACGGAGCACGGTGAGGGACACCCTTTCGTCTGCTTGAATTCCGGTGATTATAGATCGGAGGTGTTCCCGGAGAGAAACTAAAACCACCTTCATCACCAGAGCTTGAAGACCTTTGATCACCATTGGGACCGTAGTCATCGAATCTAACGGTTGAGATCGAGAGACCACTCATCAGACGGTTGAAAGCATTGGTCTTACGCATCTTAGTCGGTGTAGTAGCTTCATCTGATTCCGACCCACCAAGGTACTCTCTCCCATGCTTTCCTTTCAAAGAGAAGGTTAGAGATAAATCTCCTCTCCTCATTCCTCCAAGCTAAACAGAACAAAAAACAACCAAAGGACAATATCGTTATTTCCACAAATAACATTACAAAAACAGAGCATATCCACATGAATCACGAACAAAACTAAACAAAACCGGATAAAATTTGATATAGATATCATTAAGAAGTGAAATGCGTTAATGGGTTTTAAGAAAGTTTACATTTTTGTTAAAACCATATGAATTGTTTCAAACAAAAATGGTGAAAACAGGGGAAAAAACAGAGGGAGAGTCTTTTTGTGTTATACCTTGCAGCCGAGAGAGCAGAACCTGAAAGAATCAAGGAGACTTCTGCAACAGATTTCACAAGTGTTTGTAACACCTTTACCGATTCTAGGCTGAGGTCTTTCATTGAGGAACACGATCTTTGCGCTGTTGATAATATATGTCTGAACACAAGCGATGTCTATGAACTTCTGTATCTCATTCACTCTCACAACGTTATGGTACGAAGATCTTCGTATCTGCAAATTTTGATTCTTTTCATTAACATTACAATTAAAAAACCGAGAGATTGAGGAGGAGAAAAAGAAGAAGAAGAGATATTGAACCTGAACAACACGATGGTCTTTATGTTTGACTAAACAGTAAGAGCAAAAGGCATTTCCAGCACAATCAAGACAGAACAAATTGCATTCGTTTTTGTTTGAATCGACATGGATGGAACAAGGGACGAAGTAACTCCCTCGTAGCATTGGCATTAGCCACGGTGGACTTGTATAGTCTTCTTCTTCCTCTGTTCTTATCATTGGTCCCTGAACAAAACGAAACCAAATCAGAATCTGGAGAAGATTGATAGCAAGGTAAAAACAAACAAAAAGAATTAAAAATAAGACTCACCATGACTTTCTTGTGATTGGCCTTGAAGGCCCCGAAGTTGAGTTTGTGATTGTGGTTTTCGATAGCCAGATTTGCGAGCTCCAGTGTGTAGCAAAACCTTTACGAGAAGAAGGTAGAAGAAGAAGAAGGAAGAGGAAGAGGTAAGTGAAAGCGGCGGCTGAAAGAGAGAAAATAAAGGGTTTTATTTTTATTTGAAGGCGGTCACGATAAGTTTATGCGGTTTATATTTCATACGAATTTCATTTTAAAATATTTTTAGAGTTATTTTTGTTTATTATTAAAGGTATCTTTTTTGTTTGTTCCTAAATTATATTTTTCTGACTCCTTTATTTGGGAAAATCAATTTGTTTTCTTCTTTATGTAATTTGGGAAAATCATTATCTCGTTTTTTTTTTTTGAAGTCCTCCAAAAACACACGTATCTTGAATATGCGTGTCTGTCCAGTGTGCATCTAGAAGACCTAAAAGGAAAGTCTTAAAAGGTTAAAAATAAAAGGTGAAAATGCGATATTATTGTTCAAATATGGTCATAAATAATTACGTTTCGACATAGAAAAAAATAGCATACTAATTTTTCAGCTTACGAATGATATAATGATTGATATATTTTCATATCATCATATGTATAATAAGCGGACAAACACATATGTGGATGTCAAATCTAGTTAAGCATTGAGAGTGATACAACAAGAATAAAGGAACTCCCACACTTGAATTTGTAAAAGTCAAATATGAAAATAAAAATTAATTATGGTCAGAATTAGAGAGACAAATAGTATTATCCTAATTCTTTGTTTTTCGTAAAATTTAAATCCGAAAATTGAAGAGATAAGCAAAAAAGAGAGAAGAGGTGGCGATAGCTGAAAAGCCAAGACAGATCGACGGGTATGAGAAGAGACAGAAGCGAGACTAGTCTTGTTAAATCGTGAGCCGTTGGATGATGAGAAGAGCCTTCTCGTATTATCCTTTTTCGTGGGACGTGTCGGAAGCTTTTACGGTTTTACCCCCTCCTCCGATTGACACTTCACACTCGTGGAGAACTCTGAGCCGTCAAGATGATAGTTAGAGTGGGACTCACTTTGAGTCATAGGTCAACGTTCAGCTGCCACGTTACTTAACGTGATCCAAGAAACAATAAATGGAGTTCGTTTGTAGTTCAAAGTTAAAAACAAATTATTAAACTTTTAGAAGTAGAGAGACTAGAGTTGTTTTTGTAAATTTGTGTGTGTGTGTGTGTATCGTTTTTAACCTGATAGATTCTCTGGTAAAAAGTCAAATCCTGTAGTCTTAGAGAATCTCCTTTGTACTTGGACGTTGTTAAAGCAAAAAAAGTAAGCAATTCGAAATGTACGAGTGTGTCATGTACTGAACAAATAAAACATTTTAAAAAATTCAAAATGTTGATTACGAGTGTGTCATGTACTGAACTAATAAACATTTTCCAAATACGGTGAGATTTGATATTGAATATTGTGAATATTAAACAACTAATAGAGTGTAAAACATAGATATTAGCTTTTGATGTCGAAAGCAATTAAAGATACTAATTAAGGAGATAGACATGTAAAAAGAGAAGTGTGATCCACGTCATGAAAAAATTATGTGACCACTAATAGTTAACAATGTAATTGGAAATCCGACCAAAGAAAGTGAGCATAGAACGGCGATGAGGAAAGTGGAAGAAACATCTTTTTAATTTGTATTCTTATCTCTTTCAAATTGGCAAAAAAGAAGCAAAAGAGAAGAGGCGTTTAAACAGTAGAACGCACGTGCCTCACGTGACCTTTGTGCACCGTTTGACCACGTGAGTCGTCAGAAAAACGAGGGTTGTCTTAGTAGAAGCCAAACATGCAAGTTTTAAGAACTAAATCATGCATGAAGTCGGAAAATGAAAATCTACCCGATATCTAAACCACTTCTTATAGAATTGGTCCTATAAAAATGGACGGTAACCTAAAAATCAAATTTGAATGGTAGCTAAACTAGTTAAATCTATAAACATGCTTTGGACGAGTCGGATCATCAGTTGAGACTTGCGAGGTTAAAACTACATTCTCTCTATTTATTGGTATACAATCCGAAAAATGTTTTGAGTTTTTGTCTATAGTTTTTTAAGATAAAAACTAAAACACATTATGTTTTTCTTTCCGTTTCATTTTCTAAGTTTGGGAATGCGGACAAATGGAACCGAACCTTACCGGATTATCATTGGGTACGATTAGGTGTGGCGGGTCCACTACAGTCTACTTTTTTAATCATCACCCAAATGTTATATATTTTTTAACGAAGATTAATGAGCAATTTGGATGACCAACAAAAAGTGCAATTTGCAGCACGATGGAAAGGATTTGAACCCTTTTTTTTTTTTTAATTCTTTTTAATCAATTTGGGTGCTTCACTCTCTTTTGCAACTTGCTTCTGGTGGCAAAGAAGAGCCAATGGAAAAACATGTTTGGCCCTTAATTAATTACACGCTTCCAAAACAAAAGAAGTCCTTAAACTTAGAAAATTACAATATTGATTACTTTGTGGTTTGATTTAGATTAGAGCTGAACGTCGTGATGATACTTAGATTAGATACGCATATATAACTCGGCGATTCACTTTTTACAATGAACTATTTTATAAAAATCTAGGATGCAGATGAATTAATATATTCAATAAAATCTTATCAATTCTTAATAACAAAAAGATTAAATATTTGCTTACTCTTAATTGACTTTAAAAAAAGGGTAACAAAATTATGTTTAAGCTATCTCTCATGATTTTATTTGTTTTGACAACACAAAAACAACACACAAATAATATGGAGATAGAAAGATATTAACTCACAAATATAAAACTATTAAGAAAGTCAGGAAAAGATATCGAGTTTTTCATGCATTAAACAATTTCACTAACAAACACGTTTATATATATGGTACAATAGAAACAAGAAAAACTCTAGGTTTTGTTAAAAGAAATAAGTTCGAGTAATTAACCCTAATAGTATAACCCAAGTGTAACGAACTTTAAATTTGAAGTAACAATTTTTTTTTTTGTTTGTAGAATTATCCACAAGCATACATACGAATAGTAAACCACGCATAGCCATTAGAGTAGTGATATGGTCGACTAACCCTCCGAAATGGTGAGGAGTTGTATGGAAGTTACTTATCAATTCGAAATTGTCATCCGAAAATTTAAAAGGACTCTTCGTATAAGGGTAAAGACAAGGAGCAAAAAAGTAAAGACAAGAAGGTGAATGAATGATATAATCTCAGAGAAATGAATAAACTATGAATACGCATGAAGATACGATCGACATCATTCATCGGAGTTAGGTCCTCGATTTCGGGAAGGAGCTTTTCAAAGGAACCAAACCAAGTATACGGACAAAGATTACGCTATAAAAGTATTTAGCCGACAAGAGTCACTATCCTACGTGTCTCTTTAACAGTACTAGGATCAATCCAGGTTCATCGATCCCTATTTTACATATAACGAACGTAAAATAATTCGTATTTACGAAACTGCCATCTTCGTCTAATGAGTTTATTACTTTATTTGATCCGTATGGGCTAATACGAGCTAGCTACATCCGTCTGGGTCATGTATTGTGTAATGACATATTATGGGCTTTACAAACCAAATTAAGCGTTCTTCCAAGCCCAATTGAACCTGCCTCAGGCCCTCAACCTCAACTCTCTCTGAAAGGGCACTTTTGTGAGTTAGTTTTTTTTTTTTCTTTTTTCTTGGTGTGAATTTTGCGAGTTAGTTTGATCTACATGTACTTGATAAATGAAGATAAAACAGGATTAAAAAAGTTTATATGTAACACATCCGTCAGAAAATTATAATAGACACCAAAACTCTCGAAGGTGCAGAAACAAAAGCAGCTAGAGAGTATAATCTGATGATCATAAATTCATAATTAGGACTTAGGAGCAGAACCAAATTAAACGAAAAGAATCTGAAGTAAAGAAAACCAAAAACATTTCCTGTAAGACTTGAATTATACTTTAACCGAACTAATCGAATCGAACTGCACTGTAATGTTAACTGAAATATCCGTATTTCTAAATAACCAAAAACGTGCATGCATGTGTGAATTGCATACGGTAATTTTTTTTTTTTTCTTTTCTTTCAAATTCACATAACTCATCGTCATCTATATGTCCTCTCTAATAGATTTAACACCTTAATTACCTAGAATTTGGACTCTTACTTTTCTATAACGTCACACCGAACCAAAATGAAATAACTTCAGTTATATTTTTATTAAACCAGAATAACCTAACCAAAAGAAAACGAAATGTTCATTTCTAAGCATATCTAGACAGATCTATCCTCAAGAATTCATTATCAGAACAATATGTATGAGAATACAGAGAAACTACTGTTACTATGGCTAATATATAAATATTCTCATATTCGCTTTCTTTATATATCTATACGTGTTTCATTTTTGTCTAATGGAGAAAGTAATTGTCGAGAAAGAATGATTAATCCAATGATGACTAATCTAGAGATGAAATGACAGTGTGGAATAACTTGTGGAATTGAACAAAGTTAAACAATTGGCTAGATCAAGACTTATAGTCAAGTTTTGATGTGTTTTAATTGAGTGAGAATCTTTCTCATAGTGTCAGTCCTCTGTTGTTCGTTGATGCTCTTCTCCTCCCCTTACAGCGCATACACAGCAGAAAGTTTATCGTTGCTTATAATATATTTTCTTCCTTTTTAAATGGTTGAAATTCATCATAAATCTCAAAAGTGTAACAAATAAATGGTGAATCTCTCTAAATTTCAATTATTATTTCTATGATTTGGTTACCTTTGAGCACTCATAAACGTTGTTTAGTCCAAGTTTTGAGATCCTTATATGATAGTGTTTTTCATGATTCATATTTTTTAAAAAACGAAACCCTAAGTTTGAGTATTTTCATAGGGTGTGATATTTTTGTAAAAACTTTCTTGTAACCCTACCATTGAATAAACAAATACAACTTTTGAGCTGGTATTTACGAAAAATTATCTATGTTTGGGGTTTGCTTGGAAACTACCACTACAAGTAGTGTTTTGTATGATCTCGCGAGGAATAAGAATTAAATCGGGGCCCAATACATTTCTGTGATTATATTCCAATGTCGGATTTGGTAGGGAACTAAGCATTGAAAACCTTTGTTTTTCTCTTCCACTTTTGCCTAAACTCAACATAAAATGTATGCGACTTAAAAGACAAGTGCTCCAAAACATTTCTTAACAGGATTGATGTTTTAAACTTAATATATAACTAAATATCCCACCGTGACATATAAGAAACAAAAAACCTCAGTCTATAAATATATTATAGTTAGAATTATGGAGTTATGGATATGAACTTCAATTTATCGTGTGATTTTGTAACCACATTTGTTAAACGATGTTGGGGGCTAATCCAAAGGATATGTCGAAGATGTGATCGCCAGTAGCCGGACATAAGACTTTAGCTATGATTGATAATTGATAGATTCTGGGTATAGGAAAATTCATGGTAAAGCTATAAATTAGTTTTGAATAAATAAAACAAGAGAATAACACAATATTGACAAAAGAGTGCAAGCCATAATTTTCACGTACGGTGGTTGCCGACAAGTAATTTAGCTAAATTTAAGAAATAGTGCAGTTCTATTAACTCTGTTCCTTGTTTTTTTTTTTTTTAACTTCTTATTTTTTAAAACGTAAACGCCCATGCAATTACATGA
>Ga0041059_1001194_pt1 | contig 20836 bp, 28 predicted proteins | sample AraColnosormetaG_FD_56232 | JGI IMG/M metagenome (GOLD analysis project Ga0041059, IMG submission 56232) | Arabidopsis roots microbial communities from North Carolina, USA - Col MF nosort | ecosystem: Host-associated > Plants > Roots > Unclassified | place: USA: North Carolina | collected... | reverse complement strand
GAGAGAGAGAGAGAGAGAGAGAGAGAGAGAGAGAGAAACTCACAGGATCAAGAGCGTTGGGCTCTGGACCGTAATCAGCGGTTAAGAGGAAGTACGATACAACAGCAGTCGCCACCACACTGGTTACCTTCACCACCTTTTCAATTTGGGGATTCATCGATGTTTTCGTTCCCAGAAAGAACAATTCCGGTGATTTTGGTTTTTTTCAAGTGACACAATGATGATGTTATACGTTTTTTTATTGGTAAAACGACACACAATCCGATTTGTGTAAGAAAATTCATGCCGTTTTCGTTCACTTCAAATATGGGCCCAGAAAGGCCCAAACATCTCATCAAGTCCTCACGGCGTCGTTTTTAAGATCCCCGCTGCGTTGATTTATGGCGATCTCTTTCGGCGGTTGAAAACCTTTGAAAATTGAAAATGGAGAAATCGACCTCTCCGGCGACTCGAGTCACCGAACCTCCTCCTGCTGCTACTTCATCTCTTCCAGCACAAGCTCCTCCGCTTCCTACATCTGCAGATCAGAGATCAGCTGAGTTACCTTCGCCTGCTCAGCCAGCTCAGATGACTGCGCCTCCGTCGACAGTTACCACAGATCCGTCGTCCAGGGGAAGAAAGCGAGCGCTGGAAGCGAATCTTCAGATCGAGAGCTCCAACTACTACAAGATGCGTCTCCTTGTCAAAGATCTTCGCCCTCACGTTCTCGAGGTTGGACCATAATTGTGATAAAAACATTCAAACTCTTTGTTTGGGAAAGGGTTTATACATAACAACTTGGATTTTGTGGTGTGCTACAGGTTTTACGAACTCCAGACTTGAGGAACTCTAAGGCAGTTATCGAGATTCAAGAGAGTGAGAAGCTCTTACACTCTCTTCTTTTGTTATCTCAATTTTCACTTAGCTCAACAAAAGGCCCAACTTGTTTGATTCTGTGTCCCTTGAAATGATGATGTTTGCAGAGATGAAGCTTATGCTTCAACTGTACGAAGAGATGATTGGAGAGTCTCCCAAACGTGAGAAAACAGCTAAGAGCGACTCTTTATCCAACGGAAAGGCGACTACTACTACTACTACTACTACTAGTGTACTGAGATCATCTGAAACTGAGAAGCACAGCTCTGATGGAGATGGCGACAAGGTGGTTGGAGGGTCGGCATTTGGCTGGAACTTCATAACCTCTGGAGGGCCAGGCACTGAACCTGTTTATTCTGGAATGTCAAAGGAAGAATACAGAAGCTCTCACCCAATTATGCAAGTGGAGGCAGAGCTTGAGTTGCCCAACACATTCTAAGCTTTGTTAGTGGTGTTTGTATAATATTATTCACTTTGGTATCCGTTCATCCCAATGTTTTATATGTATCAACTGAAACAATGGATTAGCTTCTACCCATGAAGCCTTAATTAGTACACAATATGCTTAACATCTAAACCTTTTTTTTTACACAATATGCTTAATGAGACAGCACATTACCTTTGGATTGTTAATCAAAGCTTCTTCATCTTCTACCAAAACCCAAAATAATAAGTCTTTAGTTCTGTGTGGAAGCTGAAATCTTTCTGGCTTCAAGAATGGATCCTTCGGTAAGTGCGATTTGAGATTCCTTCTCCATTCCCAGGACAGAAAGAGCAGCAGACTGGAGATACAATGCAACATACCAAACAGGAGAAATGCCTTGAGCCTTCATTGCATCATCTAAAGCTTCTTTCGCCATGTTACTCATTAGGTAACTTTGACTTCGCCGCACCAAGACTGTTGCAGAGATCATTCCCAAATCAAGAAACTGGGACAATTTTTATAGACAGGGCATCATCAACTATGGAGGAAGGTCTTGTTACGGATTCAAGTGTGAAAGAAAGACATACCTGCGTGTAAAACTCAATGGCTTCACTAAAGTCTTTTCTTCTAAATGCAATATCACCTTTTTTCTTCGAGTTTATAGCTTCTTGCATCTGTTCCGTCCACATAAACGAAAGCTGCGTTTAAACATGTCACATAAAGAAGCCTTCATGGGATGGGAAGCATAAGGATTCTAACTCTAAAGTGGTAACCGTAAAGCATGACGACTTACATCTTCATCGTCTTTGTAACCAATTTTTTCCAAGATCTCAACCATAGACGTCAGGTCTTTTCCCGAGCAAGCCTCAGCAAAAGGAGACGGAGGTGACGCAAAAGTACCACTTTGAGGCAGACCCATTAGAACATGAGACAGAACCTCTGTGTCTTTCTGGAGAGATATCAGTGCAGTGACCAAAGATTTTATGTTTGGTCGCTCACGAGCTTCATACTGAAGACAACAAGATGTCAGGCGTACTAACTCCGTACCATCACTGTCTGAAAATTGTCCCTCCAAGCAGGAATCGGTTAGAGTCTGAAGATTTCTGTCTCGAATCAAATCAAGGGCCTAAAACACACAGCAAAAGGCTGAGATAATTAATAAAGAGAATTCAAGAAACGATTAAAGTAGCTACCATGGGCACTTACATGGCTAGGAGGAATATGCTTTCCGGTGAGAAGATCAAGCAGAAGAGTGCCAAAACTGTAAATCACACTCTCTGCTGTGATTCTCCCTGTATCAACACACACTTAAGTCTCAAGTTGTAGAAATTGTTGGAAATAATATGACCTACGAGGAGGGTGCAAATCAATTTCACCAGTTCGTAGATACTCAGGTGGGGTAAAAGCAAGATTTGTGCTATAACTTTTCCCATCCCGACTATTCTTCATTAACCCAAATGTTGAAAGTCTTGGATTACATTCCTTATAAAGATTCATAAACGCATTAGTGGGGGAATATAGCATAAAACAAAACATGGTTTCCCGGACAAGAGTTGCGTTTAAGTAATTACCTCGTCAAATAAAACTCTGTAAGCATTGAGATCATGATATAGCGTGTGTCCATTGTTACTACAGTATTCAAGAGCTTCTGAAATGTATAGAGCAACCCTTAGTCGCATCGCCCATTTCATTGGCTCTGTATCCCCTGGTAGATGATAAAAGTGGTAAGCAAATCTTAGGAGAAAATCTTGAAAGAAAATCGAAAGACAATTGATCAAAGGCATTTTCTTTTTACAGTGGAAAAGGTGTTTGGCTAGTGTCTCATTAGGCATAAACTCAGCCACAAGTAACCTCTCGCCGCCTTCACAGCAATAACCGAGTAAATTGGCCATTCTTTTGCTGCGTAGCTGACCAACCAATCTTGCTTCTTCCTGGAAACAGACATATCCAAAGTTAATAGATTTGAGAATTGGCAACTAGATAAACTGAAAGGTACATGCCATACCAGGAATTGGCGAGGATCAGGCCAGGCAGTTCCAGAAAAGCGCTTGATAGCAATCTTCATATGATTCTCCAATTTCCCTTGATAGACAACATTTGGAGCTGTTTCTCCATGTTCAGATACAACATTCTCCAAAGCAAAACAAGAGGTGGCGATCTTAAGCTGTTCTAGTGAGTATTCACGAAAAGAATGCACACCGTTTACCTCACCATTCTCTTTGTTTTCTGTAATATTGTAAAAAGGGGATTACGATATCAGCCAAAAGAGGGCTTGTCGTTGTAGCAAGAGAGAAAAACAGAGACGTCACCAACATCTGGAGCTTCAAGAGCAGTAGTCTTGTGTGAACAACATGTACCAATCTTTGAGCTTTGACCTCCCATGGATGCGTTGCTTCAAATTTTCAATTATAAGGTAACTGGGGTAAATATGTCTGGAAACAAGGAGAAATTTCCCAATCTTACTACTTACAGAGAGATATCACGCAGAGATCAAAATTGAAAATGGGGTACAGAAATAGGTCGTACCTTGTCAAGTCGCTACCATTCTAGTGAGCCAACTCGGCGGCTAGTGACAGCGAGACCAGTTACTAATTTGGACCAGATGAAAGAAAGAAGCAAAACACAGCTGAACTAGGAAGCCTTCTTATCTAGTCATCTAGATACACATTTGCCGCCGGTATTCGTATCGATGGGATTCTATTTCTCGCACTAGCTAGTAGCTAAATCCACGAAGTTTCCATATATAACTTTCTCGATATCAATAAGAGGCTTTAAAAAACACTCCAGAAGAAGAGAGACTGTATTCCGATGTTGAAGTAGCCAAAGCAGACCGGGAAGTGTCGCTAGACAAATAGTATACCGACAGAGTATAAATATTATGGTTGGACTTGGAGAAGGCAAACAAAGAATCTAAAGCCGCCACAAATTTTCTCAATTTAATTGATCACGTACAAAAAATATTGGGGTTTTATGTAAGCGAGTGTGTCTGTCTTTCGGTGGGATAAGCCCATGGGCTTATGTTAGGCCCTCATTGACCAACAATTTTTTTCTGTTTGGTCCTCAATTAACCAAAACAATAGAAAACGTTTTTGTGAGTCCAAAGGTTTTATTTTCTCGACATGACACTGATACAATTGGTTGCTTATTTTGTCCAAATCCATTCTTTGGATAATATGATGATCAATATCTGCAGTTTATCATAGCGCAAAACCCGTTTGAAGAGAAATGACGAAATCGAAGGCTAATTATTGTTTTTTTCGCTAAATTCTAATTAAATCCGCACCCAATAGATTAGCAAAGTCTACGACCAATTGTGAGGAAAGAAAAAGTCAAAAAAATTGAAATAAAAAGAAAGAAAACATGTACATCATGAAACCTCAACTCCCCAATGATGTCCGGAACAAACTTCACCACATGTGCTTGCATATACACATAGATACATGTGTATTATGCGAATGCGTGAATAACTGAATATAATATAGACTCACTCTAATATATCTAATGAAGTAAATATGGCAACAACGTGACAGCATCTAAGTCTTCTTGGTTTTAAGACGTGACCAGCCTAACGACCCAACCAAACTACTTGTCTATTCTTCCTCCCACCCTCTAAAACCCCCCTACCTTCTCTACTTTCAGATCATCAAGCCCCAATTTCAAGCAGAGAACAATGGTCTCTTCCTACATTTCATTTTTATCAATCTGGTATTGCCATTCATGTAATGTATTGTGATCATATAAGTTAACTGACTATGCATGTGTTTGACTGTGCAGGCTAATTCAGCGTCTGGGATGCACGTTAGCGATGAGTGCAAGCTCAAGTTCTTGGAGTTAAAAGCAAAGAGGAACTATAGGTTCATTGTGTTCAAAATTGATGAGAAGGCTCAGCAAGTTATGATAGACAAGCTTGGGAATCCAGAAGAAACTTACGAAGATTTCACCAGATCTATTCCCGAGGATGAGTGCCGATATGCTGTCTATGACTATGATTTCACCACCCCTGAGAACTGCCAGAAGAGCAAAATCTTTTTCATCGCATGGTACAACTCCCTGCCCTTGTATTTTTAATGATTTGAAAAATTAGATGTTATAATTGAGACATCAACTTGCTTCAGGTCACCTGATACATCAAGAGTGAGGAGTAAGATGTTGTATGCAAGCTCAAAGGACAGGTTCAAGAGGGAATTGGATGGGATTCAAGTTGAATTGCAAGCAACAGATCCTAGCGAGATGAGCCTCGACATCATCAAGGGACGAGTCAATCTCTGAATGGAACTTACCGCATCTTAATTCGTTTCAGTCAAAATTCATATTTTCTGCTTTCGTTTTCTTGGGTATTTTTCATTTAACTTCTTTACTATTTGTATCTTCTGTGATTCAAGATCTCACCTCTTTCTTTTTTCCTTTTCGGTACGCAATAATCATCCCAATAGATAATTACTTTGCTTCCCTGAACAAAGCTGGCAATTTCAAGCAACTTGTTGATGCTAATGAACTAATGATGCAAAGAACATACGCTAAAAGAGAGAGTAAATAGGATGACATACCTCACGTCTAATTTATCAGAAAATCCTCGCAATTCAAGGGTTTTCTTAGCCAATTGTTGAATGGATACTTTCCTTTAAAAATCTTTGACATCAAATAATATTCCGTAGCTTTGTTCTGCATACAATTAAAACAAAAAAGAAACGTAAATCATCTCAGAATTAACCAGAGAACAATATCACAAAATCACAATCTTGCAGCATACATGTCAAAAACTCACTATGAGATTTATACACTTTAGCATGTTAGTTGTTCCAGTGGAAGCATGTTAAAGCTGCAGAAAAGAATCAGCATCGCACACACCTTCAGTTCTCGGTACGATTTTTTTGACTTGGAAGATTCCCTTTTGTGTCCATGAGTTTCTTTCAAGAATAGCTCCAGTAACCGCTGTCTAGAAAAATATATGAATATGATATCAACTACAAATAATGAAGGTCATGCTTGGATAACAAGGCTCATCCCCTTACTTGCATATAGATGATTGAGTAGACGGATACAGAGCTCCTTTAGCTGATGTGCCTTGCTTTCTACCGGTTGTTCCAAGAATAACTTCGTGTAAGCCAGAATAGTTCCAACACAAGGAATATCTAAGAGCCAACAAATAGATCACACCACCTTTTAAGAAACAAAGAAAGGACACACATGTCATGTGAGGAAGAGTATTGAAAACTAACCCGCATGTTAAAGTAGCTTGCGCAGTTTCTGAATGCTGAAACTCTGATGGTGGTACTGGAGCTACAAAAAACAGTGGCTGGAAAGGAATTAGCACGATATATGCTAGTAACTACTGCAATTTCCATGATACATTGGTATAAAGCAGCTAGTGAACCTTGTTCAAACGGAAGGAAGTCAGAAGTTCATCCGATAATGGGAGGATCCTCTCATACAAAGATCTTCGCAAGTGATCAGCTAAAGAAAAATTGTCAGGACTGTGCAGAGATTGTCCAACGGTGATGGTAGAAATATACACAGGCTGGAGGACTTGGTAAAGCAATGCCCCTGAAGTAAGAACACACAAAGAGAGAAAATCCCAATAAGCAAATCTTAAATTACACAACAAATTATCTGTCAAAATTCAGGGTACAGAAACCTTGAACTCCAAGAACATTCCATCGAGCTATCTTATCCGAACAGCTAACAGAGAGTGTTGTTTCACCGCGACCAGGCTTTCTTTGCACCATATCTGCTACTTGTGAGCCATTACCTGAAATAGAGACATCCAAAGTAAATTGATACCAACATGAGCCTAATCCGCTTTCTCCCAGCTTCTAAATAAGAGGAAGGCAAGCTGAGAGAAAACTCTTGCAGCATTACCTTTGTTGCTATTACTACCTATCTCTGGAACATCAGAATGCCGAGACGAGCAAATATCAGAAGCTTGAACTAACAATGAGTCATCTACTTGTGTTGATGGAATCTTTTTCAGGGCATACAAGGGTGAACTAGTAGAAGCATAACCACCTACATATGACAAACACGTCAATGCCAAGTATATTCTTGAAACAGATAAAGAAACGTAATGAGGCAAATTGAAGGTAAATTACATGGCAATTGAGAAATGTACAAATGCAAGAGGCACCCAGATTTGAGCTTATATTTGACTTCTCCAGGACAGCTTGAATCTGCTGACTCTAGTATTGAGCTTGTTTCGCTATCAATTCTCTGACGCTTGGCTTCATTACTCTTACCTGAAGTCAATTGCATCCGCTGAATCTCGGAATAGAAGAACCTGATGAGAGCTCTTCTGGCGACAACTTCGGCATGAGAATCGTTCACAATGTCCCCACGGGGACTCAGCAGCGACCCACTAACGCACTTGGTCCCCGTCCCTAACGCTATCACTTTCGGGTCTGCACAAAATCCTAATTAGCTCTAAATCGAAAACCAAAAATAAAGCAAAGAGTGACAGAGACCTTGGGAAGGAGAAGAGACGAGGAAAGCGGAGAGGACGGTGACTTCACGTCCCTGAGGTTTTCCCTTCTTCGGGAGAGACATGTAAGCCGAAATAACCTTCTCTGATACTGTCTTTCCCCAATCCTCCTCCATTGCTACGATTCCCACAAACAAGTCCGTTGATTCATTCATGCTACTCAAAAAAAGCAGATTCAAGGACCCGCATGAAAATAGTTATAAGTTTAGGGATCGTTTTAGTATATATACTACAAAATTATTAAAGTAATCAAAATCCCAATGGGATAAGCATCTTTAACTCACTTCCGTCACTCGCTTCCTTCACGTCTCTCTCCCAAAATTCAAATTCCTCAGGCCTAACCAATCCTGTGATCGACGTCGTCAAATATTCAAAAGCAGTCCGTGATCCATTGCATGATCCTCTTCCTGTGGGATTCTTACTCTCATGGCTAACCCAGACGTTAAAGAGATTCTCTGCGATTGTGTGATAAACTTGGTAAGAATTTTTCATTTTGTTTTTTCTTTTCCGTTAAAATTCAATCCATTGCTGGAGATGATTTGATTGAATTTCAGAGAGAGAATCCGAAGAGGCGAAGGGAGACGGTTTACGTCGGATGTGGTGCTGGATTCGGCGGCGATAGGCCACTGGCGGCTCTCAAACTGCTTCAGAGAGTTGAAGAGCTTAACTATCTTGTCCTTGAGTGCTTAGCCGAACGAACTTTGGCTGATCGATGGCTTTCTATGGCATCTGGCGGTCTCGGCTACGACCCTCGTGGTATGTTTTTGGACTTTGGAGGTTGCTAAAATTACTTTTAGGGATGCTTTGTAACTTCAAAATCTGTTTTTCTTCAGTTTCAGAGTGGATGCAGTTGTTGCTACCTTTGGCTGTGGAGAGAGGCACTTGTATAATCACTAACATGGGTGCAAGTAAGTGCTTACAATATATAATGGAGGAGGCCTTTTTTCTCTCTGTTTTTCTTTTCATCTGAATTATCGTGTTTTTTTCCTTGTAGTTGATCCCTCTGGGGCTCAGAAGAAAGTTCTCGAGGTAGCCGGTGAATTAGGTCTCACCATTTCCGTGGCTGTGGCTCATGAGGTGCATTTTGAAACAGGTAATGGAACCTACTTTCATCCCTGGGAGATATTGTCAGTGTTATGGGTATTTAACACTGTCTGAAGCCATAATAAGTGTGATTAACCCTTGTCTTTCAATCTTTTTAAGGCTCGGGATCATCTTTTGGCGGTCAATATTGCTCTGCAGGGGTATGATTCTGGTTTTCTAACTCCTGATCATATGTGTCAAATGTGATATTATCAGCTAGTGACAATTATTTTGATAGAGTAGAAGATATGTAGAACATAGTTATGTGTACTGTGAAGGACTCTGGGTTATATGTTATATATAAAGAGTTTTCCATGGATTATTTAGCTCCTCCATGTGATTTGTGTGGTTTCCCTGAACTTTTATCCTCCTTTGTTGAAGGGTACTAGCACTTATCTTGGAGCAGCTCCTATTGTTGAATGCCTGGAGAAGTACCAACCAAACGTGATAATTACTTCAAGAGTGGCTGATGCCGCCTTATTTTTAGCACCAATGGTGAGGCGTTCTTGTCGTTTCCTGTTTCGTGATTAAATCTGATCATTCTTGTTGTGTCATCAGGTCTATGAACTAGGTTGGAATTGGAATGACTTGGAGCTGCTAGCTCAGGGAACTCTCGCTGGCCACCTTCTGGAGTGCGGTTGCCAGCTCACTGGTGGATACTTCATGCATCCAGGTGCGTTTTACGCTTATTGGCTCAGGGAAGATATGATGAACTACTGTTTTCCATTATCAGTATGGTCATTTCGTTCCTCAATGTTCTTTAGGTGATCAGTATAGAGACATGGCTTTCCCTCTTCTCCAGGATTTGTCACTTCCTTATGCAGAGATTGGCTATGATGGTAAAGTATGTGTATCAAAGGTTGAAGGTAGTGGTGGAATTTTAAATACCAGTACTTGCGCCGAGCAACTTCTGTATGAAATTGCTGACCCTAGTGCCTACATTACACCTGATGTGGTAAGTTAGCTGTACAAAATCTAGAAGAAATAACTGTAAAAACGGCGGAAATATTTGATTTGAAAACCTTCTTTGCAGGTAATCGATATTCGAGGTGTTTCTTTCCTTCCCCTGTCAGACTGCAAAGTACAATGCAGTGGAGCAAAACCATCTTCTAACACTTCTGTGCCTGAGAAACTCTTGCGGTTAATTCCAAAGGTTGTTATCCATAGAAAATGCTGGTGGTATTTGATTGATGCTAAAGAGCAACCTATGTTTGGTTCTATAATTCGTATTTTCTTTGCAGGAGTGTGGTTGGAAAGGGTGGGGAGAGATATCTTATGGAGGAAATGGTTCTATACAACGTGCTAAAGCTTCAGAGTTTCTGGTGCGCCTATGATTAATATGTCTATGATGTAGTAGCATTTTTTGGCCCCATCGTCGCTTGAAATGACTCCTTATGGTGCCTTAAATTGGAGTTCATTTCTTATCAAGTGTATGTACGTATTTTACTTGTGTTTTTTCCTTCTTTCTTTCAGGTTCGATCTTGGATGGAAGAAACCATTCCTGGTGTTAACCATTGTATTCTTTCTTATGTGATTGGGGTTGATAGCTTGAAGGCGACAAGCAACGGCACTGAATCTTGGCAGTCATGTGGAGATATTAGATTACGTATGGATGGTCTTTTTAAACTGAAGGAACATGCGGTCCAGTTAACAAAAGAGTTTACTGCTCTATATACAAACGGACCAGCTGGTGGTGGTGGAATTAGGTAATTTCTTCACGTTGATGTTCGCTCCATATATCAATCCAATGCTAATTGTAGCTTTACAGTAGTACCAAATCCTGTTGAGTTGAGACATCTTATGACTAGGGACAATGTATTGAAACTAGTTATTTGTTATGAGATTCGGGGTGGTCTTTTTGGTTTGACAAAACTGCTTGTAAATTATATGCAGTACCGGACACAAGATGGAAATTGTTCTTGAAAAGCGTTTGGTAGGTCGTCTCCATCAAAAAATTTAAACTAATATAGCCTTGCATCAATCAATTTTACGGATTCTGATGTTATATGTTTGGTTATCCAGGTCAGCCGTGAATCTGTAATGTGGAAAACTGGACTTCAGCACACCAACACTTCAGAGCCAGAGACCTCTGAACATCATTCTCCAGAGAAAATGCCAAAGGTTAGCTCGAGAGTTCTTACTAAACTAATTGTGATGACTGATAGATAATGGAAATAAACATGACCTGAATTCAAATTCCTTGGTGAATCAATCCTAGTGTGTTCGAACATCAAACTAACTCTGATGACTGATAGATATGTTTTACTATTTGAAAGCTGAAAATGTGAAAGAACTCTAACATGTGCATTTGTATTAACACCTTGTTATTACTTCCATTTGTAGTTACCTAAGGAAAATCCAAAGAACCTTACAATGAGAGGCTATCAATCTGGATTTCATCACTCTCCTGCTCCATCTGGCCAAAAGATCCCACTCTACTCTGTTGCACATAGCCGGGCTGGCGATAAAGGAAACGACATAAACTTCTCAATAATCCCGCATTATTCCCCAGATGTCGAGCGTCTGAAACTCATAATTACTCCTCAATGGGTAAAGCATGTGATGTCAGTTCTGTTATCAACCTCTTCGTTTCTGGAATTGGATGCAAAACCAATGGATGAAAATGTGTCAGTAGAGATATATGACGTTGAAGGCATTCATGCTATGAATGTTGTCGTACGGAACATATTAGATGGTGGAGTCAACTGTTCCAGGAGGATCGACCGACACGGAAAGACAATCTCAGATCTCATCTTGTGTCAACAAGTTGTGTTGTAAGACTACTTTAACTTTGCATATCAGATTTTTCTATTCAAATTCTGTGGTAATATGTTAATAAAAAGGGAGACTTGAACTACACTATAGTTCTAAAAGATAATAGAAAAAGAAGGAATCGACTTAGTGGTGCTTCACTTTCTTTTACTTCTATACATTAAAATTACTTTAATTTACAACTGGATATCTTGATAGATACGCATACAGATAAGTATTAAAAGCATTGTTTTGATTGAGAGAGAATGATATTATATATTTGTGTAATGTTAGGTTGTTGTTATATTCTTTTGCAGGATCTGACTGACATGGGTTGCACCACCTCAGAGACAGTTGGCTTAAAGTAACAATCCCTTATTGGATTGAAATTGTCAGAAACCACAACCCTTCTTTTGCTCAACTCCAATCACTTTGCCACCCAATTTTATCTCATTCATTTTGCAAAAAAGATCAAAGAGAGAGAGAGAGAGAGAGAGAAAGAAAAAAAGGAAAAAACCTTCCTCCGTTACAACCTCACAATTGCAACAAAGTTTCATATAAAAGAGGACAGAAATTTCGCAGGTTCCTCCGTTGTCTGAGGTAAAGGTTTCCTTCTTTAACTAATTCCTCAGATGACCTCTTGATTTGTTGGAAAAAAAATTAAAAAATCTGTTTCATACAGGATCTTGGAGAAGGAAGGAAACAACAACAACCAAAAAAAAACCAAAAAAAAAAAANANAAAANAAAAAAAATGTCTTTCACAGGAACTCTCGACAAATGCAATGTTTGTGATAAGACAGTCTATGTGGTGGACATGTTGTCCATTGAAGGAATGCCTTACCACAAGTCTTGCTTCAGGTGTACCCATTGCAAAGGAACCCTTCAGGTGCACTCATTACTCATTTTCTTGTTAGATCTTCTATGATCATATTATATCAACAATTTATCTATGTGTTGATGGCAGATGAGCAACTATTCCTCCATGGACGGAGTTTTGTACTGCAAGACTCATTTTGAGCAACTCTTCAAGGAATCTGGCAATTTCAGCAAAAACTTTCAACCAGGTTCGTATTATAAAATCTCTGACATCGAATCTCTCTATCTTTCAAATCATCATGATCATAACAAGTCTCTTTCTTTTCTCAGGAAAAACTGAGAAGCCAGAGCTGGTAGGTTCATCATTACATGTCCTTGTATATGATTAGCGTGTCAATATTTCATTTTCTTTCTTTTATGATCGACTAATAGGATCTGTGTACTGATTTAAACATTACAGACTAGGACTCCCAGCAAGATATCTTCCATCTTCTGTGGAACACAAGACAAGTGTGCCGCTTGCGAAAAAACTGTTTACCCTCTTGAAAAGGTTAGTGGTATACGCATCTGCAAATGTTCTCATGGCCTAAAATACCAACGAACTAGTCTCGTAGAGAAATTTATTTGCTCTAGAATTTGTTTTTTGTTTTTTCATTTCCGTAGAATTTTTCTGTTCGGATAAAATCATTACTAGATCAAATGGAAATAAAATTTTGATTTTGGTTTGGTTTAGTATACTTTTGGTTCGATTTGAGAACGTGATGTTGGTTGGTCCAAGCAAATGTGGAATCAATTTTGGCTTGGTTCTAATCGGGTTATTTGGTAACAGATACAAATGGAAGGAGAATGCTTCCACAAGACATGTTTCCGGTGCGCTCACGGTGGGTGTACGCTGACTCACTCCTCCTACGCCTCCTTAGATAGCGTTCTCTATTGCCGACATCACTTTAACCAACTCTTCATGGAGAAAGGAAACTACGCTCACGTCCTCCAAGCCGCCAATCACCGTCGCACAGCCTCAGGCAACACTCTTCCACCGGAACCTACCGAAGACGTCGCCGTGGAGGCCAAGGAAGAGAATGGCGTTTCAGAGTCTTGAATATCTCTTACATGAGTGTTTTTGAGTGAATGATTGAATGAATGTTGTTGCGGGGGAAAGATTTGATTTCATTTGTAATGAGTTGTTTCCATATGAAGACATGATTTTTTTTGTTATTTTTTTAATTCATTCGTTATACATTTATTATTACACACGAAAAAAAGGCAAGAATTGATGTTTTTTCACTCTATGTGTGCTGCTTATGATATGCTTTCCGATGGTGATGATGATATTCGATGTAATATCTGTTCGGTTCAAAGATACCAAACTACTTATATACCGGATCAAACCAAGTGGTTATCGGGTGATGTGAATCATTCATTATTTCGTTAGGTGAGAGAGGGTGTTTTCGTAAAAGTATCTAAAAACGGCCTTAGCAATGATGTCTGGTTGGCGAGAAACTCAAAAAGGAGGAGACAGAGAAAGTTGTTTGACTGGGAAAATTTGAAGAGACGAGCCAAAATTATCTGTTTGAAACGAACGGAATTGAAGACGAGAGCCACTCCTTTCCGTTTCCACCTTTCTTCCATTCTTACTCAACTTTCCATGATTGGTTAGCCTCTCTATCTGTCCGTGGCTTGTCGTTGATTTTTTTTATCTTGGTCGTCTGAATGTGTGGAATTTCGTTTTGCTTCACAGGAGTTGTATATAAGGTTCGAGGAATAAAGTAAGGCTACTTTTTTTATTTGATTTCCGATATGGAGTATGCGTCTACTTTTCAAAGGCCGATTCTATTCCATGGTGGAGATGGTGCGAGTTACTGCTTTCCAAATCGATTGATAAGTCCTAAAGGAATCAGCATTACATCTGGGGATTCTAAAGTGCATTCGTGTTTTCGATTGAGGAGAAATGTAGCACAAAGTGGTACATTGAATTTGATGAATGCGTGTTTCTCTGGAAGGTTTTATAGTGGTCATTTGCATTCTACAAAATCAATACTTGGCAATGGCCACCAAGCCAAAAGAATCCCTTTTGGATTTAGGTTACGTTGTCAGGGTCATGAATCTCTGGGTAATGCCGATAGTAATGATCATCGGATCGGGGAATCTTCCGAAAGTAGTGATGAAACTGAAGCTACAGATTTGAAAGATGCGAGAGTGGAAAACGACACTGATAGTTTGGAGGAACTCAAGGAGTTACTACACAAGGCAATTAAAGAATTGGAAGTTGCTAGGCTCAATAGTACCATGTTTGAGGAAAAGGCTCAGAGAATCTCAGAAAGAGCCATAGCACTCAAGGATGAAGCTGCTACTGCTTGGCTTGACGTAAACAAAACCCTTGATGTCATTCGAGATACTGTTTATGAGGAGGCTCTTGCTAAAGAAGCTGTTCAAACGGCTACTATGGCCCTGTCTCTGGCTGAAGCTAGGCTTCAGGTTATAGTGGAATCACTTGAAGCTGGTGCAGGGAATGATATTCCACATGTGTCTGAAGAGACTGAGGAAACAATAGATGTTAATGATAAAGAAGAAGCTCTTTTAGCTGCCAAGGATGATATTAAAGAATGCCAAGTTAATTTAGATAATTGTGAGTCCCAACTGAGTGCTTTGCTGAGCAAAAAAGACGAGCTGCAAAAGGAAGTGGACAAGTTGAATGAGTTCGCTGAGACAATACAGATCAGTTCGTTGAAAGCCGAGGAGGATGTTACCAATATTATGAAATTGGCTGAACAAGCTGTAGCATTTGAGCTTGAGGCTACTCAACGCGTTAATGATGCAGAGATTGCTTTACAGAGAGCAGAGAAGTCTCTCTCCATTTCTCAGACCCCAGAGGAAACTCAGGGCCAACTCTCGGATGAAGAAACTTCTCAGGAGGATGCGATGGTACTTTCAGGTAACGTTGAAGATGTTACCCATCAGGTTGAAAAAGAATCACCTAAAGATGGAGATCTACCAGTGGTACAGATCACAGCTGAACTTGTGCCTGATATAGTTGGTCAGAGGAATAAAAAACTAACTCAGCCTTATGAGTCAAGCGATCATGAGAATGGAAAGCCAAGTGTAGAGTCTTCTAAAGTGGTTGAAGCAGATTCTGAAAAGCCAAAGATTAATGTTCAGACAAAAAAACAGGAAACTCAAAAAGATCTGCCAAAGGAGGGTTCCTCTCTTAATTCTCCCAAGGCATCGTTTAATAAATCCTCCCGTTTCTTTTCTGCATCTTTCTTCTCTTCTAATCCAGATGGGACCGCGACAGTGTTTGGTAGTCTGGTTGGTTCTGTCAAACAGCAATGGCCCAAACTAGTTCTTGGGCTTGCTCTTCTTGGAGCAGGGTCAGTTTGAAAATTTACTCTTCTTTGCTTCGAGTTTTGAAGAATCATTTTTGTACAGAAAGTTCTCTTTTTGTTGATACGAGCTTCTTATTCGTTCCAGACTGACATTATACTCCAATGGAGTAGGGGGGAACAACCAGTTGCTTCAACAGCCAGATGTTACCAGCACTAGTACAGAAGATGTCTCTTCAAGTACGAAGCCACTGATCCGGCAAGTGCAGAAACTTCCCAAGAGAATTAAGAAACTACTTGAGATGATCCCTCACCAGGAGGTATGAACAATTGTTCTTGTTTTTTTTTTTCTTTTACGAAGTGCAAATTGTATGGAATGTACTTTGCAGGCTGAAACTTTCTGCAATTAATAGGTCAATGAGGAAGAAGCTTCCCTCTTTGACTTTTTGTGGTTACTGCTAGCAAGCGTCATATTTGTGCCTCTATTTCAGAAAATTCCTGGAGGTAAGTAGTATTTTTTTTTCTTCTTTTGTTAATTCTATCCATTGCATTACTATTTGTTTCCCCTTTCCCTCAAACTCCTACAATTTCTATGTTCTCATCAGTCAAAAACATTTTCAGTTCTGGTCTCGCAATCATGTTGCATAGAGATTTATGTGCCATCTTGATGGCTTCATCTGCTGCAATGTATAGGCAGCCCTGTTCTTGGGTATTTGGCAGCTGGAATTCTGATTGGTCCGTATGGTCTTTCGATAATCCGTAATGTGCACGGAACCAGGGCCATCGCAGAATTTGGAGTAGTTTTCTTGCTTTTCAACATCGGCCTTGAGGTATTATTTGATATATGTGTATGCTACCTTTTTGCTTTTGAACTGTGTTTGGTAGAAGAGCCAATATTTTGTTTATTTCTTTGACAGCTATCTGTTGAAAGACTGAGTTCCATGAAGAAATATGTTTTTGGATTAGGCTCAGCTCAGGTGATTTAAAGATCCGTGTATCTCATTCCACATCATTTATCAACTACAATGCCTACATGCTTGATGTTTCTTTTTCCATCTACTTTAATCTCTACTTCTATTGCTGTAATCTAGGTTCTGGTGACGGCAGCAGTAGTTGGATTGCTTGCCCATTATGTTGCTGGTCAGGCTGGTCCAGCAGCAATAGTGATTGGAAATGGCCTGGCTCTGTCGTCCACTGCTGTTGTCCTTCAGGTAACATTTTTGGTTGTATTCAAAAAGGGATCTTAATTAAAGGAATTTTGTAGCATCCCCTTAATTTTTTTTTTAATGCAATTACGCTACCAGTTGGTTGAACAGAAACAATGCACTTGGTTTTCAGGTTCTACAAGAACGAGGCGAGAGTACATCTAGACATGGAAGGGCTTCATTTTCCGTCTTGCTTTTCCAGGTTTGTTCAGGAAAAAGTTAATTATATACGACAACTATGCTGGGCATTTCTCATCAGTTTGTTATTTTTTCTTCACAGGATCTAGCTGTAGTTGTTTTACTGATTCTCATCCCACTTATTTCACCTAATTCATCGAAAGGAGGGGTAAGCTCATCTCTAGGGTTCCTTCTTTTTCTTGAGTATGGCTTGCTTTTCTGTTCGATAATGTCTAAGTAAGAGGTTTGATAACGTCTTTGGTCTCTTAAGAAGAAACGTTGTGGTCATATGTTGCTATTACTGGTTGAAATTGCTGGTATGCCAGATATTTCTATATACTCAAGGAAGTCTAGGAAATATCAGTGGTCGCAAAATGCTAAGTTTCTACTGCTCTTTTCAGATTGGATTTCAAGCCATTGCTGAAGCTCTTGGGCTTGCTGCAGTCAAAGCAGCAGTGGCTATTACTGCAATAATTGCTGGTGGCCGTCTAGTGAGTCTCAGATACTTTAACTTTTGAGGGTTCAGATATCAAAATAAGTTAATTATTACCAAAGTTGTTAGGTGAAATGTTTTAGATTTGCTACAAAAGGAAGAGGCATGTTTCCATGAACTAATCATGAAAGTTAACTGTGCTATCACTGCTACTTCCGGTACTCAATTTATATGTTTCAATGGAGTTATAATATAAGGAATTTACACTCTTGTTGCATATAGCTTCTTCGACCAATCTACAAGCAAATTGCAGAAAATCGAAACGCCGAGATATTCTCTGCCAACACGCTTCTCGTTATTCTTGGGACTAGTTTACTGACAGCTAGGGTATGACCGTGACCTTGTTGGCATTGAGTAGTTTACTGACATGCCAGTACTTCCCGTCTGCTAATTTTTCCAGTTTCTATAAATCAGGCTGGACTTTCCATGGCATTAGGAGCGTTTTTGGCTGGTCTACTCCTTGCAGAGACAGAATTTTCGTTGCAAGTAGAATCAGATATTGCTCCATATCGTGGTCTTCTGTTGGGACTCTTCTTCATGACGGTAATATGAGTTTCCTAATAACTTTTTCCATAGTTTATCATTTCTGAAAAGAATGAGGAACTATAGATGGAAAAGGAAACCTTTTACTTGTGTTCTAGTAAGATCCTGATATTGTTGTCAACTGTAAGCAAACTAACAAAAAGAGTTCCATTGATTTCAGGTTGGAATGTCAATTGATCCGAAATTACTTCTCTCCAACTTCCCTGTCATAGTGGGAACTTTGGGACTCTTGATAGTGGGCAAAACTATGTTAGTCGTGATTATGGGAAAATTGTTCGGCATATCAATAATATCTGCAATTCGGGTCGGTCTACTATTGGCCCCAGGCGGAGAGTTTGCATTTGTTGCTTTCGGAGAAGCTGTTAATCAGGTTTGTTATCAACATGGCGTATTTTTTTGCTTTTTTCCAATGAGGTATATAATCAGCAATGTTGTTTTAATGGTTTACCCTTACACATTACATATATTTCTGTCAACTGTTTTTCCCTAGAAGGCCTAATCTGTGGTTCTTCCAGGGTATAATGTCTCCTCAGTTATCTTCGTTGCTATTCCTTGTCGTGGGAATCTCAATGGCTATCACACCCTGGTTAGCTGCTGGTGGCCAGTTAATTGCATCTCGTTTTGAGTTGCATGATGTTCGAAGTTTATTGCCCGTCGAGAGTGAGGTAGGAATCTTAATGATTCAAATATAGAATTTACCTCTATTAGGCAATAATTTATCAATCATGGAACCACTTGTAGCTCACACATTCTCTAGTTGAGGAAATCATTACAAGGCCGACTGATGAGAATTTTTCTTGTCTGATTTTATTTGCAGACAGATGATTTGCAGGGTCACATAATTATTTGTGGATTTGGTCGAGTTGGTCAGGTTTATATATTATCTGAACTTCTTCAGTTTATGCTCTTATATGAGAACCTCTCTGTAGACATTCAGCTTCACATGATAGCTCGAAGTTTCTAACCTCGTGACCATTTTCTGTTTGTTAATTGTAGATAATTGCTCAACTTCTCTCGGAAAGACTTATCCCATTTGTTGCCCTTGATGTCAGCAGGTAACATAACATTGCTTATTCTTTGCCTCTATTGTTGAAGAATCTTTGTGGGCTAAAGTGGTTTCAAATATTTTGTTCTCGTATCGAACCGAAAATGTGGGGACTATCAGTAACTTCCACACTCAATGAGATAACATTTCAACCTATCTGATTTATAAGTCTTTTTTCAAGACTCTTTGTATTGCACCAACCAGTTTCCATACCTCTTCCTCGCATGCTATGCTTACCTGAAAACCTCCTTTTTTTTACAGTGATAGAGTGACTATCGGGCGTTCCTTGGATCTTCCTGTTTATTTCGGAGACGCTGGTAGTAAAGAGGTAGGTACACACAAAAACAGAAAAATATAGATTACACCAGCATGTGAATATTACTTCACTTGTGTGAACAAACAGGTTCTCCACAAAATTGGAGCTGGGAGAGCATGTGCTGCTGTGGTTGCCTTAGACGCACCAGGAGCAAACTACAGATGTGTTTGGGCTTTGAGCAAGTTTTACCCCAATGTCAAAACTTTTGTCCGTGCTCACGATGTTGTTCATGGTCTTAATCTAGAAAAAGCCGGTGCTACTGCAGTAATACTCACAGACCCCTTCACTCTCATCTAGACTATAGATATGCTTTGTCAATCGTACACTAATAATACCTCGATCACAAAAACTTTTAGGTTGTCCCGGAGACTCTGGAGCCTAGTCTACAGTTGGCAGCTGCTGTTCTTGCTCAGGTAAAACATAAATGTTTCCTTATTTAGTTGAAGTAGTAATCCTAAACAGTGTATGATCATTTTTTGGGTTGAAACATGTCAGGCAAAATTACCGACATCGGAAATTGCAAACACGATTAACGAGTTCAGAACCCGTCACTTGTCTGAACTGACCGAGGTGTGTTTCATTGTCGATATATCCATCTATATTTATCAGAATCTGGTTTGGTCTGATTGATGTGTATTGGGAAATGGTGTAATGATAATGGCAGCTATGTGAAGCAAGCGGAAGCTCTCTAGGCTATGGGTACTCTAGGACGAGTAAGCCTAAACCTCAACCATCGGATGCATCTGGCGATAACCAGATAATCGAAGGAGGCACAGTCGTAATCTGATGACGTTCTCCATTCTGGTGAGAAAAAGAAGAGTATTTCTCCTTTGGTGTTCTTCTTAAACCACCATCACCAACTTGGGTTGCAGTGCGTGGTGAAGTGATGGATCCATCAGATGATGTGTAGTGTGACTAATATATTCATTATATGTTCAGTACATATCTCTCATTTAAGTCTTTGATCTCAGAACAATTAGATTTGAACAAATGCGTAGCAATCGATTCTCGGCGGCAGTAATAACAAATGAAACTACATCCCGTTCTTGTACTACAGATGTGAACACCTTGCAGTTGTTGGTAAAAGACTGAATGGGCCTTCTTTTCTTTGACTTCGACTGAATGGGCCTTAAATACAGTTGGTTTTATGGTCCAAACAAGATTTACGTAATTGTTTGACCATCGATCATTACAAAACAAAATAGATACCAAGCCATAAATTAAACCAAAGATTGGGTTAATGTCATGTTCCAGAAGCGAGAATGATAAAGGCATGTAATATGAAAAATGTCCAAAACACAAGTGATGCCCCAACGGAAAAAAAAAAAAAAA
>Ga0041059_1001193_pt1 | contig 20839 bp, 25 predicted proteins | sample AraColnosormetaG_FD_56232 | JGI IMG/M metagenome (GOLD analysis project Ga0041059, IMG submission 56232) | Arabidopsis roots microbial communities from North Carolina, USA - Col MF nosort | ecosystem: Host-associated > Plants > Roots > Unclassified | place: USA: North Carolina | collected... | reverse complement strand
ATATATATATATATATATATATATATACTCCACCTATTACTTGAAAAGCCAAACATTTTCAAGAACATATATTAATTTTGAAATGAAAATACAGATTAATTATTAATAACAAGCATTAAGTTTTTATTAGTATGATCATCATTAATGAAAGCTTGAGTCGATGGTAGTTTCTTAGGTTTTCTCGGTAGGTATAAAAGTATGAATATAATACTTTCAATTGAATTGCGGTGAGTTTTAAAGTAGCATTTTTCTTTCCTTTGGTAAGTTTCTCAACAATTTACATGGAGACTCTTTCCGCAGACTTTGTGAGTAAGATATGTTTTGGTCTTCGTATACTTAACTAGGAATTATAAAATAGGACCAACTCAACACACTTATTATCCAACCTTTGAAACCAAAGAAGACAAATAAAAGCTTCATAGAAATTTTGTTTATGGTATTCCACACACATAAATTTAGATCAATATGGAGGATTCGTCTCTTCTTAGCCCAATCTCTCTCCTCACCATTGTCATCTTCTTATTCATTCTCAATCTCATGATGATAATTCAAGACTTCTCTTCTTCTTTTCCCTTTCGTTTCCATCTCTTCTTCTCTAATGCCTACATTCTCTTCACCTCAATAAGAAACAATAAGCAAAATACCGAGCTCCCAATCATAAAGAAAGTTGTTGTCCCAAATCGAGCAGATATCAAAACGTCCGTGGAAGAAGTCAAGGCGATAATCGATGACTCGGAAGCTTTATACGAATGTTTGATTGAAGAAGGAGAAGAGTACTTGCTTGAGAAGAATGAGATGATGGGTAAGGAGATAGTTAAAGAGGCGTTTAGGTTATTTGATGAGAATCAGGATGGGTTTATAGATGAAAATGAGTTAAAACATGTGTTGAGTTTGTTAGGATACGATGAGTGTACAAAGATGGAGTGTAGGAAGATGGTTAAGGTTTATGATGAGAATAGAGATGGAAAAATTGATTTTTATGAGTTTGTGAAGCTTATAGAGAAGAGCTTTTCGTGAAGTAGATTGGAATAATAATAATAGTTATGTTGTTGGCTAATTATACGACTTGTCTAATATATTTCTTCTTCTTTAGTGGGTCGTCCTCTAATGAACTTTATTTTCCTCTGACAAACTTATTTACGTTGATATATTCATGCTTCTCTGAATTTCCAAGAAAGTGATAATATATGACAACGTAAACTTAAATTTGTGATGAATTTTGCATGGTGATTTCCAGTTAGGTTTGGATATCGTCTTTATCTATAATATTGAAGGGAAAAAAGTATGGACCATAATCGAACAAATAAACTTAATTTTCAAAAAACTACAGTTAAAAATAGTTTTTTGAATTCACAAGTTCTCTCTAGTAGACTTTGATAAGAGTTTTTAATGGATAGAATTTGTATTTACTTTCACACTTATAATAATAAAAGTGATCATACATAATGTTTATATAGAGCTTGAGACTGCTACATCTAGCTAGTTTCCTAATACACTTTTTCAATAATAAAAAGAGAAGAGATTAATTTGTTTTTTTTTTAAAAAGGTCAAGATAATAGTCAATCTCATCATTTGCTCCAAAATTTTAGTGTTAATCAAATGTGGGATTATATAACAGACTACAATGTAAATAGTAGGATTCTACAAACTCAAAAATATTTGTAACAGTTTTTTCTTTTAAAATGGCTTTCAAATTTTGAGGCCGAATCGATGGCTTATGTATCTTGTTTTCTGGGGTCTGGCTAGATCATCTGTTAGCACACTAAATTTTGTAATTTCCTACAAAATGCATGAAGAATATTCCCAAAATATCTTATAAGGATCTTCAGTATCTTCTAATCCATTATAAGATTTGAGTTAACAGTTTAAAAGGTAATCTCAAATGTCACTGTAACTCTGTAAGATTTTGAAAGATGAACATGATCTTGAAAAAGAGAGATTAAAGAAAAAGATGGATTTAAGTTCTTCAACACTCTCTTTCTTCTTTTCTTCTTGGGCCTAAAACAACCCAATATCTCACTCTTCAAACGAGCCCGAGATTCTCAACCTTGACAAGCCCAAAGTGAAGATAGTTTTTTAGATAAATCCAAATTGGTTTTATGTTTTACAAGTTACATACACTCCCCTATCTTGATGATTAGGAAAATCAGACTTTAGATTTTTGGTTTCCCATATGCCAATTCAGTTCCATTTGATTGGTTGACGAGAATCCTCACTCCACTCTAATATTTTTAAATCCATTTAATTGACACGTGTAACAACAATGGACCCGACACTATCTTATTCCGACCAATCTCAAACAACATTAAAATCCTCTTAAGATACGCTTCGAAGATAAACCGATAAGCCTGTATCTCCTCTCAAACCAATCTCCTCCGTCAAATCAACCACGTCATCTAATCCAACGGTAGATACTCAGTCATCAAACCACAGCCACAAAACTCGTTTCAAGAAACGAATAAACTTACAAAATCCCCTCCAAGTCTTATTTCTTCACAACCATCTCTGAACTCATCTTTCAATCTCTCTTGATTCCAATCCATTCTTCTTCAAGTGCCGGGTTCTCGGGTCGGATCTTCTAAGTCTAGCTAGGGATAATGGCTACTGTCACTACTCATGCCTCGGCCTCGATTTTCCGACCTTGTACTTCAAAGCCAAGATTCCTCACCGGTTCTTCCGGTAGGTTGAACCGCGACTTGTCGTTTACATCGATCGGTTCATCGGCCAAAACGTCGTCGTTCAAGGTTGAAGCTAAGAAAGGAGAATGGTTGCCCGGTTTGGCATCGCCTGATTATCTCACCGGCAGGTAATGTTTTGCAAACTACATTCAATTTCGGTTTAACACAACCGGAACCAACATGGTAATCGATTTGGTTAGCTTAGGACAGTCCGATACCGGTTTAGTTTAAGTGTATAGGAATTTGTTTGAACACAACCGTGACTAATCAGTTTGGATTGGTTAGGTTAGACCGGACTTGGTTGATACCGGTTTAGTTAATAATGGTCACTCACTCACTCTTATACATATTGCAGTCTTGCCGGTGACAATGGGTTTGACCCGTTGGGTCTAGCAGAGGATCCAGAGAACTTGAAATGGTTCGTCCAGGCAGAGCTGGTCAACGGACGATGGGCTATGCTCGGTGTCGCTGGGATGCTTTTGCCGGAAGTTTTCACCAAGATCGGTGAGTTACCATTAACATGACCTTAAAACAATTTATAACTTCTTTCAAGAACTTAACACATTGTCAAAACTGTTGGTAGGAATCATAAATGTTCCTGAGTGGTACGATGCTGGGAAAGAGCAGTATTTTGCATCGTCGTCGACATTGTTCGTGATCGAGTTCATATTGTTTCATTACGTTGAGATCAGACGGTGGCAAGACATCAAGAACCCAGGAAGTGTGAACCAAGACCCTATCTTTAAGCAATACAGCTTACCTAAGGGTGAAGTTGGTTACCCTGGTGGAATCTTTAACCCGCTTAACTTTGCTCCTACGCAAGAGGCCAAGGAGAAAGAGCTAGCAAACGGTAAGCTTAGACTAATCCGCTATTCTTGTTATGCAAGAAACTGCTAGTTGTAGTTAAAAGACTTAAAAGACATTTTTGTTGTTGTTGCAGGGAGGTTGGCGATGTTGGCATTCTTAGGGTTTGTGGTTCAACACAATGTGACTGGAAAAGGACCATTTGAGAATCTGTTGCAGCACTTGTCTGACCCATGGCACAACACTATTGTCCAAACCTTCAACTAAAGAGTGAAGACAGACTTATGATCTCATACCTATCTATCTTCCATCACTTTCATGTCTGTCTGTGAGTGTGTTTCATCTTAGAGTTCTTGGTTTTTGAGCTTGAATTATTGTTGAACCGTTGTAGCTCCATGAACAAATTTGGAATCTTCAATGTACAGAGGAACTAAGTTAATCAACATTGTTGTACTCTTTAATATCTATTATTCATGTGGCAACAGTTATATATAAGCACACCATAACTTAGATTCACAATCTCTTAATACATTTGCAACAAAAAAAACAAAAGTTTAAGTTAAGCTTCGGTCTCTAGACATAGACAATAGGTACCAACAAATAATTGGCTACAGATCTTAAAAGATACGTAGAACACACATATAAGCCAACCTGATTGAGGAAAGAAGAGTATATACATCATTAGTGTTGTTAAGGATATAAGCAGGTTATTAGCTCTGTTTTGTTACTGTCCTCTGGACCGTTGAAACACCATCCACGAATTTTGTTCGGAAGAGAACATCGGCGTTGCTGAACATTCCTTCTTTCAGTGAAACCACAATGAACTGTAAGAGAAATCATATCAGACAGCAGTAATGTTTGAGATATAAATAGATAACTAAAGCTTTTTGAATCATGGTGACTACACAATCAGAGAAATCCGTAAAATTATGACCTGTGAATGTGGGAAATGAGATTTTATCATTCTTCCTATGTTCTGTGTGTGGCTTAGATCAAGAGCTGCATCAACCTGATAAAAATAAAGTCATGACTTCTCTTATGTCATCAAACTCAACAAGATCATGTGATTGTGAACATTTCAAGATCACTGTCAACACGAATTTAGTCGTTACGTATTGAAAATGCAAAGGAAGAGCAATGATTCATGGAAATGGAAAATCGAGATGTACCTCATCTAAGATATAAATAGGAGCTGGCTTAAAGAGTAGCAACGCCAGGATTAAAGATAGTGCAAGAAGAGATCTTTGCCCTCCACTTAGTTCAGATAAAGACTGTTTCCAGACATCTCCAAAAGCAACACGGACCTCAAGACCATCAAGGAAAGTACCTCCCTCTGGAGGTTCTAATTTTGACATGGTGCCAGGTAGTAGAGTTGAAAAGATGGAACCAAAATCCCTAACGATAAGGATCCAACTTTAAATATCGTAAAGAGAAGTGAATCACATGGTTAAGTAAAGAAACTAAATAAGCAACTCACTGGTTAACTTTAACCCATGTAACTTTCAGTGTTTCTTTTTTCTTCTCATCAAGCTCCTCAATAACTTTCTTGATTTTTGATTTGTCAGTCTAAGAAAATGAAAAAAAAAAAAACATAGTTCGTAAATGTGTTTTAAGCTTTTTAAACTATGTTGCACAGACCCTCCAAAACTAACCTCGATTATATTTTTCTTGGTCATAAGAGCATTATATTCATCTTCAGCTTTCTCAAACATAGCCGTGACCTTCTTGTTCACTCTTTTCTCTAGACTTTATAAGAGAATGAATAGCCAGGAAACGAGAGGAGAGATTTCTCATTTAATTAAAGAGAAGAAACAAAAAAGAAAAATAAAGCACATTCCATTGATATTGCATTGCATGAGAGTGAATATTATATAAGTTGCAAAATTAAATCTATGACTATCCTTAGAAACATACCTTGATTGATCTGTCTGGAGTCTTTCAAGTTCTTCTCTTGCTTTGTGAGGATCGCGGGATTCAAAATCATAGTCTGTCCCTCCGTTTCCAAAAAGCCGCTTCTCAGATGTAATCCATGTATGCTTCTCAACAAGTTTGTCTACCTTCACTGAACAATTCTTGTGCTCCATCTCCATCCTTGTCACCTACTCAGAGTAAAATGTTCTCCCATGAGTATACAACATCTTCAATTTTTTTATAAGCCGAATTACCAGGAAGTCCTAATACTTATATCCACCTCTATCATCCAACACCCAGTCCTACTTCAATATTAAAGTCAAAGTAATTAAGTGAACCCAAGACATCTGTCATTAGATAGGGAGAACGCTGCAAGAAATAACACATGTATTTCCAGACAAACAAAGTGAAGAGGGCAGACCTCATTTTCTAACTTCTTTCTGTCAAGCTTCATGTCACTAATCTTCTGCAGACACTTTTCCTGCTCTGCAATAGAACCACTAATCTGTGTATCACATTCCTTCATCTTTGCATGTATCAACTTGAGCTCAGAGAGAGACTGATCATGATCCTTCTGTATGGCATCCACCTGCAGAAGGGTCACATCCACATGTTACTCGTATATTCTTTATAGTTAAAAGACACAGATAGAAATAATTGCAGTACCTTGGCTCGTTGATTGCCCACATCTGAAGCCAGAGTGCTAATTTGCGTCCTCAATGAAGTTAGCTGGCTCTTTAAATATGACTGTTCCTGCGTCACTGCTTCTTGCTCCATCACAAGCCTCTCCCTTACGTTTTCATGACCCTATGAGCAAGAAGAAACATAGACCAAAAGCTATGAAGCCATTTTAGAAATGTAAAAGGCAAAAAGTTGGTAAACCAGGGGTCCAGGACAAAGAAAAAGAATCTTTGACTGAAAGATCTGGGATACCTTTAGATCTTTTGAGGATGCCTGAATACGAGCTTTTAGAGTTTTAATATTCTTTTCCAAGTCCTTGAGTCTTCCCTCTCTGTTCTTATCATGATCTTTGATGGATTTCTCCAGCGTGGAGACAGTATCAGCACAACTTTTGTAAAGACCTTCCTTCTCTTTGATTTGGGATCTCATTTCTTCAACCTCTTCTTCAAGTTTCTTCACTGCGTCACCAAGCTATATATACAATTGGTAAAAGGGAGTGATACTATAAATATGTCTTTTAGCACCAATAGGAAGGGAAAAAATATAATTCGGAAATTTAAGCTACAAGGATGTAGACAAATGGAGATACGAAGACAAGAAAAAATATAAAACCTTGTGGTGCTCGTTCTGTTCAGCCCTTTTTAGAAATAAGGACATGTCATACATTTTCAGCTCCAACTGTGCTTTCATGTCTGTGAACTTCGTTTGAAGAGGCTGAAGCTCCTTGATCTGCAATTTGAAGAACATGTAGGGTTTATGCAAAACCATATAACTTGCAGTAGGAACCCAGAGTCGACAACAACATTATGTGGGAGCCTTCACAAACATAATTGAGTTATCAATAAATCCTAGAAAAATAAACATGGTATATCAATATGCTGCAATGGCACTAACTAAACCATGTTTCATTTGAACCAGAAACAACCAAACTGATTGACTATCTAAGATGATGAGACATCTAAATAAGGTTCAAAGTGTCAGTTTCAGCAGCTAAGATTATATTTTCTTTTAGATCACCAATGAACAGACATGAGCCTCGAGTTCCCAATGACCCAGATCTAATTCTAACCTGAAGAAAATGTATATGGTTTTACTTCAAATGGTTCGGTAGAAATTCTATGGCGCCTAATTCAGTTGTCAAAGGCCAAAGTGTCTTTTTCTAAAAGGAAAGCAATAGCATATCAAAAATTGAAGAAATATATACGTTTGCTTCAATTTCAGACAAACTTTTCTGATGTGCTCGAAATTTTGTTTCAGCCTCGGCCAGATCATGAAGTTGTCTTAGCAGATCACCTCCACCCCTGCAACAGAGGAATACAAAATATATAATGTTTTTGGTCAGGTTATAGGCCTTGCTGAACCATATCTATATGAAATCAAGAAGATGAACGCCATGAAGATCTACTGGTCTAATAGAAAGAATGACATACTTGCGACTTCCACCAGTAAGAAGACCACTTGGCTGAAATACATCACCTTCAAGTGTAACACTAGGAGTCCGAATTTCCCTATTAAATGCTACCTGCCGAACAACCATTTGAGACACAAATCAACGAATGAAATATCTAAAGAAAACAGAGTAGTCTCAATATAAGGAAGAAGATAGTACGGAAAATAAATTATGTCTGACAATTGCAAACCAATCAAATTTTGAGCAAAAAAAAAAATTTATTTGAGAACGATGAACATATATGAGAACTATAGGAATTAAATTTTGCTAGAGTCATATTCCATTAATATAAAGAGGGAAATCGCCGGTCCAAGTTTTGAGAGAAGATTGAGGTGATGACAATATAACAAAGGCCCAGCTGAAAACACATGTCAAGTAAGGTTGTTATATAACCAGCTTAGAATACAGCTCTACACACCTCAAAAAACACAGGGTACTCTAATGTCTAGGAAATACTTACTTCCTTAGCCGCATCAGTAGTTTTGCAAACAAAAGTGGAACCAAAAACATATTCCATGGCATTCTGCAAAAAGTTAGAGAATGTCAAATGAAATTGAATAGTTGGATTCATGGTATCAGTCTGTCCATAACTAAATGTTCTAAAACACAAAATCAGCAGTTACACAGCTCATGAGTGAGAGGATTTAATTGTCTGCATTGCATAATATAAGGTTATCAGAAATTTGATAAACTAATAGATGATGCAAAATTGCAAATGTATCAGATTCTTGGTACTTTGAGCAGGCAACCAACCCACCTTTAATTCTTCACTATAACCAACTAAAGAAAGTGCCAATTCCGCATTACCCTTTCCAACCTGGAGAAATTAGCAGAAAATCAGCAAGGAACAAAGAAAGAGTTGAATTTGACAGTAGAACAAAAAAGATCCACATACTAATTTAACAGTGGCTTGCTGCACTCTAGGTGGAACTAGGTGAGACTGAATTTTGTTAAGAGGAATAATTGTAACTCTTCTCCGAAGATCACCCTTTTGAAGGAGCTGTTTTCCAGTATCTTCTGTGTCTACAATAACATTAAATAACTTCCCACCAGCAGTAACCTGAAAAAATAGTCACCTTAGAGAACTCAAACAATCTGACAAAGTATAATAATATAACAACAATATAATAACTTACTTACCTCCAAAGCTGTCATTGAGGACCTATCATTCACTTTTATCAGTTTTGCAACCACACCTTTCACCTTTGATCGATCAAAGTTTTTCACAGGATCGCGGTATGTAAACTGAACATTTGCTAATTGAGCCGAAAGTTCGTGCACTTTATCTTTCAGCCTGTGCCCAATTTCAAGTTCTGATTCTCGATCCTAAGAAAATTTGAGTCACAGATGTATTCATTATGTAACAGAAGAAGAAAGAAAAAAAATCATAGGGAAAGCATACTAACCTTCTCCAATGCTTCCATCTGACCCTCTTTATATGGAAGAGAATCAAATGCCCTTTTTACACTTTCTACATCATTTTTTCTAGCATCAAGTTCATTTTCCACTGCAACAGCTTCGTCTTGTTTTGACATTAACTGAGACTTTTTCTCTTTTAGTTCCTTTTCACAGTGACTAATTTTGGTATTCAGCTGCTTCAACTCCGTTTCAGCTGTTCCAACAGAAATCTTTGCATCACGTAGTTGATCTTCGAGACATTTCTCTTCATCTCCACTACTCTTACCAGCTAGTATACCCTAATTATCAAGGGATGTAAACCCAATTAACATACAAGATAGGTTCAGTAAATAAAGCTTCTACTTATTAAAACTACCTGGTGTTCTCTTTCACACTCTTCCAATGTGGTTGAAAATTCCTGGAATTTTTGTTTTAGTTCTGCTGCTCCTTCGTCACACTTGTTGAGAGCAGAAGCTCTTTCTTCTACAGATTTCTTCAAATCTTCTATATTATGAACCATCTAGCAACACCAAAAAATGTCAGAAATAGCTGAGAATCTGTAACAATTTCAACCCAAGGTAATAACTGTCAGGTAACCTTTTCAGCATTCTTTTCTTCGCCTTGAAGGGTGTCCTCCATATTAGTAAGCTTGGATAATTCACGTGTCACTTCATTAGACAATGAATCAACTTTGTCAGACAAAGCTTTTACTTCTCCTCCCATACTAGCTTCCCTTGCTTGAGTCAAAGCTTTAATCTGTTTCTCCAGTTCCGATATTTCACCCTGTGTCTTATCTGTCTGCTCATCAATACCAGTCATTTTTATCTTCATTTCTTCAACAACATGTATCGAATTATCTCTAATCTTCTCCGCTTGCACATACTCAAAAGCGACACAAAACCTCTTTAACCGATCTAATTCCGCATTACCATTAGCCCACTGCATATACTGCGACTTTTCTCTCCTCAACTTCTCCAAAGCTGGCAATATATCTTTCTCAAGAAGCTTATTAATCTCATCAACCTTAGTTTGCTTTTTCTCCAACGTCTTTAACGCAGCCTCTTTCTTATTCTCATACATTCTCGTACCAGCAGCTTCTTCAAGCATAGATAAAATCTCCATAGGTTTCATGTTTAAAACTTTGGTAATACGCCCTTGCATAATCAGAAAATGAGGATTGTTCACATTAAGCTGCACCGAATGGAAAAGATTCTGAACTTGATTTGGTTGTGCAAGCTTCCCATTGATCAAATACTTGTTCTTTCCACCAACTACAATCTTCAAACACACACAAACAAACAAAATTCACTCTTAACAAAACTTAAAAACGAAACCTTTTTTCACTAAAACCTTAAATAAGACTTACTTGTCTAGTTACTGTAATCTCTGAATGATCTTCATGACCTAAAGGACTTCGATTTCTCTCGGAATTGTCGAAGGTAACTGAAACAGTGGCTCTAGTGATTCCAGCTTGTCCTTGCTTGTAAACGAGTTCCTGTAGATTAGCAGCTCGAACTTGTTGAAGATTAGTGATACCTAGAACGAAGCAGATGGAATCGAGGATGTTGGATTTTCCGGATCCGTTTAGACCCGTAATCGCGTTGAAATGCGGGTCAAAACCCGGAACTACTGTCCTCGTTGCGTATGATTTGAAACCTTCCAAGCATATCTCCTTTATATGCATCTTTGTTGTCTTCTTCTTCCCCAAATTTTACCCTAATTTAGAAACTAAACCCCATAAACCCTAGAAATGGAAACCCAGACGGAAGTATCACAACAAGCTTCCGAAATTGAGAGCGTAGATTCAAAATCTAACCGTTGCAGGAGAAGTAGAGACGAATCGTCTAACTGAATTCTCTTTGAGAGGATTATTACAAGCAAATTTGAATTTTTCTTTTTTCTTTTTTTCAATTTACCAAATAAAAAAACATAATTTTCTCTTTAAAATTGGGCCTTCTGAGATTTGGTAGCAAAAGAGCGGGAAACTGAATTTCTAATCTATACCCTAATTTTGGATCGGTTCATTTCGGGTATTCGATTCCGGTTATTTTGTCCCGGGCGGATATAACCGTCTCCAATCAACCAGAGGTTCTTCTTTCGAGTAAAACCTCTGTACCAGTTAGAGTCTCTCTTGTTCTCTCTCTGGGTTTAATAGATAACATAACAACAAACAACAGCTGGTGAGGAAAAATCTCAGCAATGGCGCTACGAACACTCTCAACGTTTCCTTCTCTTCCTCGTCGCCACACAACGACGAGACGTGAACCCAATCTCACCGTCATTTACCGTAATCCGACGACATCAATCGTCTGTAAATCAATAGCTAATTCAGAACCACCAGTTTCACTCTCGGAACGAGATGGATTTGCGGCGGCTGCTCCAACCCCTGGAGAAAGGTTCCTGGAGAACCAACGAGCTCATGAAGCTCAGAAAGTAGTGAAGAAAGAGATCAAAAAGGAGAAGAAGAAAAAGAAAGAGGAGATTATTGCACGGAAAGTTGTTGATACCTCAGTCTCATGTTGTTACGGCTGCGGAGCTCCGTTACAAACTTCCGACGTCGATTCTCCGGGATTTGTCGATTTGGTTACTTATGAATTGGTATGAATTCGAGCTTGAGAATCTCAATTTTGAGTTAGTTGATTGATGAATTAGAGATGGTTTCTTCTGTGTTTATTGTAGAAGAAGAAGCATCACCAGTTAAGAACTATGATATGTGGAAGATGTCAGCTATTGTCACATGGACATATGATTACAGCAGTTGGTGGTAATGGAGGTTATCCAGGTGGGAAACAATTTGTATCAGCTGATGAACTTCGTGAGAAACTTTCTCATTTACGCCATGAGAAAGCTTTGATTGTTAAATTGGTGAGTAGATATTGTTAGAATGAACTTCTCTTTTCTGTTTTATGTTCCAAGAGATCGTCAACTTGTTGTGTTGCAGGTTGATATAGTGGATTTTAATGGAAGCTTTTTAGCTCGTGTTCGTGATTTAGTTGGAGCTAATCCGATTATACTTGTTATAACTAAGGTAAGGTTTTATAACATGGCTACTTCTTCAATTCTTTCTAACTATGGTAAATAATTGTGTTTTGTATTGTTAGATTGATCTTCTTCCAAAAGGAACGGATATGAATTGTATCGGGGATTGGGTTGTGGAAGTGACCATGAGGAAAAAGCTTAAGTAGGTATCAAGTACTTATCTACTATGGTTGTTGCTAGAAAGTGATGTAATGTTTCTGGAGCTAGTGTTTGATTTGGGTGTGATATAACTTTTCAGTGTCTTGAGTGTCCATCTCACAAGTTCAAAGTCCCTGGATGGAGTTAGCGGAGTTGCATCAGAGATCCAGAAGGAGAAAAAGGTAGCGTTTTTTTTATATATTGCACCACCTTAAAGCTGTTTTCTTTAGCGTACATTTTGTTTCCATTATGGCTCAGTGTCGGACAATATAACCTTCTCTTTATTTACCTTCTGTAACCTGACCTCTGTATCCCTGTTTTTGTTTCAGGGACGAGATGTCTACATTCTGGTATGTGCATTCGTAATTTTGTCACCAACAAAATAGAGTTTTAGTTTGTAAACCTATTGCTAACTGATGCGAGTTCTTACTATTTACTTAATAGCTTAACACACTTTAAATGATAGAGGCAGTGCTTAGTGAAAATCAATTTTCTCGGATGTCCATCAGAACAACAAACTCGACACAACACTGCTCGATATGATCCACTAATTCATAAATTCGTTTACTGGAGATAGAGGCTATGCATTTATAAAGAAACTTCTTTGACGGTTTAGAAAATATTCATTTATTATTTCTTCATACTTTCACAGGGTGCAGCTAACGTAGGGAAGTCAGCATTCATCAATGCTTTGCTGAGTAAGTCATTTGTTCTCCATTGTGTTTGTGTCACTTGTTGTTGAAGTTTGTATCTGCTTGAATATGGTCTGGGTGCTGCTTTAGCCTGATCTCTAGTATGGCCAATTTCTCCACAATTTATAAAGAGAGTTTGAATGATTGTATATGTACTTCACCATACAGAAACGATGGCCGAAAGGGATCCTGTTGCAGCAGCGGCACAAAAGTACAAACCAATTCAATCTGCTGTCCCTGGAACCACCTTGGGTCCAATTCAGATCAACGCTTTCGTCGGAGGAGAGGTATAAACTTAAACCAAGATCAGATTCTAGAACTTTCCAAAAATTGCAATAGTAGACATTCTGCTAAAAGAATACATTATTACCACAGAAGTTGTATGACACACCGGGTGTGCACCTACACCACAGGCAAGCAGCTGTCGTTCATTCAGATGATTTACCCGCCCTTGCTCCTCAAAATCGTCTCAGAGGCCAATCTTTCGATGTAAGTCTGCTTTATTACGGCCAGGTAAAGATTATTTTACCGTAACACCAGTGTGATGATCTTCCTGTGCTTTTTGTTCCTTACAGATTTCAACTTTGCCAACTCAATCGTCAAGTAGTCCCAAGGGTGAGAGCTTAAACGGTTATACATTTTTCTGGGGAGGTCTCGTTAGGATTGACATCTTGAAGGTAATAACTATTATTACTAGAATTATGTTTCAGTTTCACAGTGGATATCAGAATTTTTTAACATACTTGACATATTGCAGGCTCTACCGGAAACATGTTTCACATTCTATGGACCAAAAGCTCTTGAGATTCATGCAGTACCAACCAAAACAGCGACTGCCTTTTACGAGGCAAGTTCCGTTCCCCATCATTTTCAACTTCGTTACTTATTCAAGGACAAGTTAAATCTTCTTATTACCATTTACTTGATACTCATTTGTTCTGCAGAAAGAACTGGGTGTGCTTCTAACACCTCCATCAGGGAAAAATCAGATGCAGGAGTGGAAAGGGTTACAATCTCACCGGTTACTTCAAATCGAAATCAACGATGCAAAAAGGTGAAATATATATCTTCCATTCCCATCTATGTTTAGTAAAACAAATGATCCTCACCTAACGTTAACACACCTCTTGATCAGACCGGCTAGTGATGTGGCAATATCAGGGTTAGGATGGATTTCAATTGAACCAATCCGCAAAACACGAGGAACTGAACCGAGAGATCTCAATGAAGCAGAGCATGAGATACATATTTGTGTCAGTGTGCCAAAACCAGTTGAAGTTTTTCTTCGACCAACATTGCCAATTGGTACTTCAGGTACTGAATGGTATCAGTATCGTGAGTTAACCGATAAGGAAGAAGAAGTAAGACCCAAATGGTACTTTTGAATTTTTTTTTGTTTAGATGCAAAAATATCGGCTTAGTATCACAAACCAGAGTTATATGTAACAAAATAGTAAATTGTTTGTAATGAAATCTACTTAAGTAACATAGCATTCAAGGAATTAAACATCTAGTCAACAACATTTCAGAAACTGAAAATTAAAAAAGATCTACATCAACAATTCAACAAATGAAACAGTATAAACAAGTCATTACACACCAATGGCATCACCAGTAGATGAACCACGATCATCTTCTACAGGGACCACCACGTTATCATACACTAAAGCAGCTGTGGCTCCTCCAAGCAGAGGCCCAACCCAATACACAGCTTGGTTCTTAAAGCTTCCGTAAACCATCGCCGACCCAAAGGCACACGCAGGATTCATTGAACCTCCAGAGAATGGACCAGCGGCTAGAACATTGGCTCCCGCAACAAACCCTATAAATATAGGTCCCACTGCTAAAGGTAGCCCACGTCTGGGATCGCTAGCCGTGAACACAGTATAAACCAAGACGAAAGCTAAAACACCTTCAAGAACAGATGCTCCAAATCCAGTCATTTCTCCAGCAATCTTATAAATCGGTACGTGCTGATAAATTCAAACACACTAATCAGAATAACCAAACAAAACGAAGCACACAAAATCAGACAAAAAGTAAATATGTTTGATTACCTGTTCCATGACGGTTACTTTAAGAACAAGGCAAGCCATAACAGAGGCAATCATCTGAGAAGTCCAATAAAACATAGCGGTTGGAACGCTAATCCGACCAGCAACAGCCATCGCAAACGTAACCGCTGGATTCACATGACCACCAGAGACGTTCCAAGAGATGTAAACTGACGATGATAACGCCAACGCATTAGCAATCGCCGGTATTAAAACACCAAACGGACCAGACACATCACCAGCCATCAATTTCCCTGATAAGAAAAAACACAGGTTAACAATTTCTTCTTATTGCAAAAAAGGATCAAACTCATCAAGAAACAGAGTAATTACTTGAAGACATGACAGAACCAACGGCTGCGAGGACGAAGAAGAAGGTTGAGATAAACTCTGATACATAACATCTCAACGCATTCATACTTAGTACTCCTTGAAACTTACTTGAAAACGATGTTGGAATCATTCTTCTCATCAATTTCTTTCGAAAAAATTATCTCTGTTTCTGTTTCTTTAGTGAGTATTGCATCGTTATAAATCTATAAATATTACTGGAAGGTAACGACTTTTGATGCAAATGAATTTAAAAAAAAAAATAACCGTCCCAGTGAAGAGGGTGAGAGAGTGGGAAGTTACTATTTTACAGTTACCAAGTTTTATGAATTTCATAAATGTCCCCCACGTATGTGGATTATACTTTTGTATACCCTTAGTTTTGTTTGATTTCGATTTGACTATAGATAATGTAAAATAGAAATGTTTCATATATTCAAGTGAGTTACATTACACGTTTGATACGTTCATTCAAAACAACAAACATTTGATTTTATTACATCTCACGATGGCCAGTTCCTATACCAACCGGCCCAAGCTGAAACTAAACCGCTTATACCGAGTGTAATGGTGTGGTTACAAAAGGGGTTTGGGTGAATTTCTGCCAATGCTATAAGTAAATCCGCAACGTTGGCTGAAATTCCCATCAACCTCATTACTATATCTCCCCGAATCTCGCTAATTTTGGCGCCGATTTCTTCTTTCGGTTCATCGGTCGAATGCTGGAGCTTTTTTAAGGATTTGAGTCTTTGCTTTATGAAGATGCAATCAATGATGATGAAGAAAGTGTAGCCGAAAGATTCGCCAAAAGCGGATATGAAACTCATTTTCTTGGCGAGCTTGGCGTCTATTGAACCAATTCTTGATAACCAAAGAAAATGATCAAAGAAGAAGTAAACCATTTCCCCTGAATTGGCTAGGACCGCCAAGAAACGGATCATCGGGGTTGCCCCGGGGTTTCGTCTCAGCGCATTGAACCCCGTGAGAGATCTCCCGGTCCTGTTCGCATAATTCGACCATAATCACTATTCAATTATATTTTTCTTGTAATATAAAGTGTATCGTACTAGTCACTATTCAAATATGCTAGATGAGATAAGATATTAATCAAGAAGTGACTAAAACATTTCATTTCATTTCATCTATTAAACTATATTTACGATGATGCCACTTTGTCGATAAAGTGATTAATATTAAAAAGATGTGGGACCTGAAGGCTTTGCGGCTGAGACCGGAGGCGACCTCCCACTTCTTGAACCTATCGGCGGCTTCGGGTCGTGTGGCTTCAACATGCCAGCACGCGAGCTTGGCCACGTATTGGAATGTCTTCACAAGCTTGTCTATTCCGTCTCTCTTGGCCAAGAACACCACCAGTTTGTCCACAGTGTCCAAAGACATCGCTAACGGTGGCAGCGGAAGGAGAGGAGATATGAAGTTATGGAGATGATGAAGACGATGTAAACCACAAGTGACGTTTGTGCTCGAAACAATCGGGTTTTGTCTTTTGTTTGTTTTGGGGTTTGAGTTTTAAGATGATTGCTTTGTGGTGGCTAATACTTGCTCTTGTTGTCTCATGTTTTGATATTCAAGCTTGGGATAAAAAAAGAAATTTAATCTTTTATATGTGTGGAAGAAACTTTCACAAATATTTTATATACATAAAAAGAAATTTGATAAAAAAGAAAAATACATAAAAAGAAAAAAAATGTTTTCAATTATTTAGGTTCGTATATCGAGATTGAAGATAATTCTAATTTTTATAAAATGATTGAGAGCGTTGGAGAAATCCGAGAATTTGTGCACAAATAGATGAGTGAGGTTCTTTGTACAAATGGGTTTGATTTGGGCTGGAGCTTGGGCTTTAGCTCGAAACTGAAAACAAATAGCTATTTCATTGTGTGAATATAAAAGATGTTATGCATTAGAACCGATATATCACCAAATACGATTTGCTTAATTTTATACTGCATAATCCGATCCCTATCTTAAAGGAAAAAAGATTACACGAACCACGTAATTTTGAGGTGTCCCTTTCAGGGGAAATTTGACGTCGGGTGACCTTCAATATATCGGTTTCATGATTGATCTCTAATGTTGTGTGGATACGAATATTTTCAACATGCAAAAACTTTTATACGTGCGTTTTGGACTATCAAGCTATTAATCTGTTTTTACCGGACTGTCAATCCAAAGATTTACGGCGGTGAAAGACGTCACTTCATACGTGTCCTGCGTTCGAACATCCTGGATACCCAAATTTTTGACATTTTTAAACAAACAAAAACGTATAGATAGAGAGGAAAATCAAATTCAATCGATCTTTATAAAACAACAAGAGACTATACATATGGTTCATTGATGTGTCACTTAAAAGGACACATCAAGTTTTTTTTTTAAAGCCTAAAGGACACATCAAGTTAGGCAAAATAATTGAAGATAGCTAGATAAAATAAATATTTCTAATGGTTGTTTCTTTTTCTCATAATCAATTTTGTTCATATGAAACCAAGAAACGTATACAGAAAAAGAAAATACTCCTTATCCTTTGATCTTCAGCTGTCTCTGTATTTGGAAATTGAGAGTTCATATCTTGGCCCATGTAATAAAACAAACAAAACAAAATGCATTTCATGATTTTCTTACAAAAAACTAAAATATCAGCCCTAGAAATGTTTTCATTATAATGGTTAGAAGAATTGTTAAGTAATACTTTTTCATATAATTGGACAATATTTTTTGTCAAATCAAATATCAGCCCTAGAAATATAAAAAATGAGTTCCCCCTAACGACGACTTCTTTTCTTTATACAGTCATTTGTCTTGGTCACAAGCCACGTAGAAGTTAGTGATGTACATCGATTATTCAATTTTGTTTGTTACGAAAAATCTCAAAACCGGAAGAAATATTTTCTTGTGGTCATGAAAATTTCAAAAGACTAACGTAATGACTAATGAAGCAGCCACAGCCATACGTAAATAACTTGTTATTAATTTTTCAAGATTCTAAAAATATTATCATAATTTTCTTTGACACTAAACTCATATATTACATATAATCAGTTGTTATAAAAAATCTGTAAGAGATTATCAAGAATATATAAAATCTGATTATGTAGTACATACATTCTGCTAGTCGCATTGTTATATTAGCTAGACAATATGACCTAACAAAGATTTGTTATTAAATTTGAAATGGAGGCTCGTGTAGAGTGTATGACACTGAAACCAAATATAATAATCAAATAACACCACGTCGGTTCGAACCCAAGGCTAGAATCAATTCAAGACAATTGGTCGCCTCGTCATCAAAGGATCGATCCTGTTAAAGAACAACATCCACAATTATTACCACGTCGGGCGGTTCCGTACAAAAAACGTGGCACCAAATGGGCCCCAATATGGGCCCGGACAAGTTGATAGAATATCCACTGCACGTTAAGTATAATCCTTCGGTATATGCGAATATGCCATTTCCCTCCATAATGACCTCTAAACTTACGTAACTACCCTTCTTATGTTTTCCAAAACTTCTGAGGTAATGTGTGTGGGCCAAGATGAGAACTCGTTGTGTTGACTAAAATGCCCTTATCACACCAACTTTGTGTAGTTCCATGATTTTGAGAAGTTTCAGAGTCGTCAGAGTTGAAGAACGGCGTGGCACGTGGGCGGCCATGCCCATGAGTGCTGGTTTGGATGGCGTTTTGCAGCTCCCAGTACATCATGCGATGATCACATCCTACCATATCCATATTCTAAAAGTAACTTATATATATTCATCAAAACTTTTAGGGATAATATTTTTCCAATTTGAATTCCCATTGTTTTATAACAGACGTACATTAAAGTTTTTTCTTTGATAAAGACCTCTTACATCAAAGTTCAAACTAAATATTTAGATTATTTGTCCGCCACTGATAATTTGTGAATGATCAGGTATTTTTACTATTGGAAACGTATTCAATGGACACTCTTAATTTAAATGATTAATTGATGTTTTCATTGTTAAAATGTGATTTACTCTAAGCCACTTTTGATCACGAAAAAAACTTTTCATAAATTTTAACAAAAACTAAGAAATATACTTATATGAAAATAGTATTAACACAATAACTATATATATATATGTATATATACTTTTTCTACCAGATTTGAATTTAGATAGTAACACAAATTTTTTTTATAGATATATATATATATATACAATAGGCTACATATTACCAAAACGGTAATATATTTTTTTATAGAACGAAAATCCTACAATTGAATCAAGTAACCGAAAGGGATCGGATGAGCTAAGACAAAAAAAAGATTTTCTTTTCTTGTGTATAAGAAATTTAAAGGCAGAGTCTAGAATAATGGTTCGTCACCGAACATGGTAGCGCTTTCCTCCTTGGTTTTCGCCGATACGCAAGTTCTATTACTATATTCAAAATAAGTATTGAAAATACGAGTACGACCGTCAAGGCATAATAAACCAAACTATGTTTCTTTTGTGAAACAAGCATTAATGCGCATATATAGGTAATTGAACAAAGTGTTGTTATGTGCACGTATAAGATTTAGACAAGAAAACAAAGCATTTAAACAGGAGAAGAATGAATAGCCTTTGGACATTAAAATAAGTGCTTCGTATTTTAACTAGCTTAGAGTTTTTCTATCGAAAGAGTTTCTCTTTACTAGAGGAAAAAAACTCACCAAAAAAATATCACTGAAATTTTACATTTCGAAAGCATTAAAGGTATGTAAAGAAAACACATGCTAATCATTTGGCTCGAATTTGAGATATAAGAGAATATAAAAAAATTACTAAAATAATTTTTTGGCCCAACCAATTTGTCTTAGCTTTTAGTTTGAGACTTCCATATAACCATCGTAAATAATGTAGTTTTTTTAAAAAAAACGTCGACACAAACTTTAGTTATCGTCATATTTTTTTACCTAAAACAAGATCTCACACTTGATAATTAAATGCCGACCAAATAGACAGTGGAAAAGATTTTAACGTATCTACGCGGTCCCGTATTAATAATCGGTGATAACGACCTAAACATTGACATATATACTCATACAAATACTTTTATTTTTCTAAAATCGTATATCTACTTTGACCGTAGAGGCAAATTATGTACTATCCACGTTGACAAATATTTTATCAACCACATTGATCAAATTAATAATAAGAATTATTGATGACAAAATGTGAAAGCCCCATGCGCTAATCCATGAGAAACTTGCATTCACCACACCACATCCACATATTACTTTATGTAATGTAGTTGTTTCCAAAACTTAATTTCTTTCAGAGCCCTTTCTGATCTGAGCGTTGTGGGGTCTTCAAATTGTATACCCCGGATCCCAAATGATACTGAACATTTTTTCTGTGGTGGTTGTTTATTTAGTTTCCAATTGTTATTTCCCTTAAATACTCTAAAGCACGTGAAGAATGCGAAACCCAATTCATGCACGAACAGTACTCATTAATTTCTGATTATGATTTTCTTCAGTTTTGGGACTACCAAATCCAATAATCCAAATGAGAATACTAAAAGTTTGTTGTCACATATCACATAAGAAGAAAAGGACTTGAATACTACACGAAAGGGGGAAAGGTGTAGTTTACACATTACACAATACATATAGAAATATATATTAAAAAAAAAAAAA
>Ga0041059_1001192_pt1 | contig 20847 bp, 15 predicted proteins | sample AraColnosormetaG_FD_56232 | JGI IMG/M metagenome (GOLD analysis project Ga0041059, IMG submission 56232) | Arabidopsis roots microbial communities from North Carolina, USA - Col MF nosort | ecosystem: Host-associated > Plants > Roots > Unclassified | place: USA: North Carolina | collected... | reverse complement strand
TTGAATATTTGTATTACTTATAATTGATGTAAAGAAATTTTACATCACTTAAATAAACGATTCGTATCTTGTTGATGCAAATAATTTACATCGATTTATTAGCAACAAAAACATGCGATCAGAAAACAAAAAGAGATACCGGATATAAATTTTTGTCGCCTAAAAGAGAAAAGGAAAAAAATATTTTCTTTATTCTCTCACTTTTTAATCATTTTAAGTTCAAGATTTAGAGAAGAAAACGAAAGTAAAGTATTACTACCTTTTTACTGTAACACCAAATATATAAAACTCTAAAACCCTTATGGGAGCATTAAAATTTTCACTGCTCAAACTCACTAATACTCATTTTTGATTTTCCTTTTATGTAAGTGTTGCGTAAATTATAGTTAAGCCTTTGTATCATGACACGTCCGTGGAGAAAACTCGAATATGCTGGTGAAGGACATGATTGTCATTTGCAGCAAAACAGTAAGAAAATCTAAATCTCTGTGTTTTCTAAGAAGAAAAAAGGAATCAATCAATGATTCCATGGCGTGGGAAATATATTATGTTTCAATTTCTTACGAATGTAAAATTATAATAACATTTAGTGATGAAACTAAGCAGTTTTTTTGGTCAACAAAACACTAACGATCGAATGTTAAGATCTGTATTTTAAGAAAAAAAATAATGGTATTCTGAAGAGTTTTTACTCACAAAACATGATTGTTTAGATCGTTATTACTTATACTAATAGTTAAGAAAAAATAGTCAAAGTGAAAAAATAAAAAATAAGTTTAATAAGTCAAAGAAAACAAATTGTGTCGGCTCAAGTTGCAAATATAGGAATATGCCAATTTCTTTGTCAAAATTAATTCATGTGTTATTAATTGACGTTAACATTTTTAGTTTACTCAACCAACCATTCCATCTGCTAATTATATTTTAATCTAATCTGAAGAAAAGAAAAACTGCTTAGTCGCTACTACTTACACTGGTCGGAACATGATAGTTAGATATTTGTGCTAATGTTGACCTCGACTCATCTGAGTATATTTTTAGGATTGATATGTTATTATTTTCTACGCCTAAGCTTTTTGACTAGCATGTGTTTGTTGAGCCTGCCTATACGTAAATTAAAGAGAATATAATTTTAGTTCTTGACAATTTTGTTTATTTTAAACATGTGTACGTTTCAAACAAGACAGACAATACAATTTCTATACGAACAAAGGAAAAAACATTTCTACATGCATGCAAAAACTATTACAAGGTATATGTTTAGATAAAACAATAAAAATAAAGAGCAATAGTATGATGGTCTTAACCACATTGTTTGGTTTTGGCAGTCTAAGACAAACAGTAGAGTTTCAAAAATGAAAAATAAGAAAATTAATTCTGTTTTACTAACCATCATCTATGAAATATTTTATTGTTTGTCTTGATTTGGACTTAAGCTTAAATATACTTGTTTAGATAGCAAACAATCAAAATACAAAAGAACACAAGAAAGACTTGAAGGCAAATAAGAAATTTTTGATTTTGTTTTGCAACAAATAAAGAAGTTCCACGTGTTGAGAAAGAGTAGATGTAAATACGGAAAGTATTTTTCTTGCACGCTCACGCAAAGAGTGTGAATCGCACTCAACACCAAACGTTTAAGAGTCACTTCACACTAGAAATCATATTGTATACTATGGATTGTAAATTTAATGCTTTGGATGATTGATTACAAAGGTCATCATTAGTAGTGCATTAAGTTAGTTTTGTCAAACCGATTTAAGTTTATGGGAGTTTTTTCACACCACCCGTTATACTTGTATAGTTGGATTTTACATTTTTGGTATGTGGAGAAGTATATAGTTCACGAACAATGAATTTTGTAGGTCAAAAACATATAGTTTGGATTTTACATTTTATGGTTAATGATTGAAGCGCGTGAATTTAAGCCGCATGGAGGATTGTGTTGGGGCATAGTGAGAGTATTGACTTTTAGATCACTTAAAAAGGCGACACTGTAATTGATCAATCTAACGGCTATAAAACGCATTGGTCTGAATATCAGACGGCGGAGATTCTCTGTCTGCAAAAATGCTGGACAAACGAATAATATGTCTTCACATACTTGGCCTCAGTAGGTAAAGAAAATTCAACTCTAGATTAAAAAAAATAGTGCAAAAATAAAAATCGAATAATGAATGACAAAAGTTTCAAATCATTATATTAGTTCAAATTCATGGTGCATTTATAAACATGGTTTGATGCGAGGCTTGCAAATTATAAATATTATTATGATGCATTTTTACATATATGGAATGAATAAAAATAGAATCAGAAGGTTTGACTTGGAGAGGAGGTATTGGCCACATGTGAGCAGCTTTTGGAGATTTTGTGTTATTCACCCAAAGATCTTTTTAGACCATAACATTCGTATCCTTCTCATCTACCAAATGTCGGCGAGCTCATTTTTTGTTTTCGGACAGTGTCATTTTTTATTGTTTATTTTTATACTTCATTTCTTGTTTGTTTGTTAAAGTTCTGACCATGACATCTTTCATTTGCGCCATAATATATTTATATGCTCAAGTATAGAGTATCTTGAACTATATTCAAATCAAAAGAATCATGTTTAAGTCACTTGCAATTGTGATTTTGTATACTAAACAATGAGTTAGAACACATTTAAGATGTTTTACTGTTGTGATTTAAACAGTGAGCACCTTTTTATGACAACATACTTTTAAAAACGACGACAAAAAAGAGATTCGAAACTCATCATGTAGACAAGAAATAAACGAATCTACGAAAATCATAGAAAATTTAGTAATTTACTGTTTGTTCTCTCCCTGATTTAAAATTATTGTGTTTCCTCTTGTCCCTTTGAAGTGGTACAAACACTTATACCCATGAGCTCTGTTAGATTAAATGTTCCTGCAATGAACTTATGCAGATCATTACTAATTGGAACTTGTCTCATAACTAACAACACAAGCATTTGCTCTTTAACCAAAATACAAATTTCAGATCCATGAAGCTATTCGTTCTAAAATTACAATCAACTCCGGTCTCAGATTTAACCAAATAGAGCCGGAGAAATCTAACCTACATTAAGAAGAAAGATCATCATGCTAATCTTTGGCTAACCATCGGACTAACAGATTCTTTGGATCAGACATTTTCAGACACATAAGAGTGATTGAGTTTGTTCTTCTAAAGACCCAGCTAAACCATCTTCATCAAATATGTAACCAGTAATGTGTAGCGAAAAAAAGGAAACTAAAGCTTCAACTTCTTATTGGGTCTCTTTAACTTGGCATCTTCATCGACAGTGATCTGTTGCTATCAAAAAAGTTTTCCATACGCAGATATGAGCGACGGAATCCAGAAAGTAACGTAAAAAGACTTTATAAAAATCTGTGAGGTGAAAACGAAAAGCAAGTAGAAAGACGAGATAAGGAAAAAGGTAGTGAGGGAGATAACCTTATGCTTTTTGTTTTTCTTCTTCTTTTTCTCTTCTTTTTTCTTCTTTGCGTTTTTCTTCTTTTTCTTTTTGTTAAGCTTAGTGTTCTCTATCTTATCGTCATCAGAAGATACCTAAACATGATGACGAAGGCGTAAGAACTGGTCAGCAGTACATATTCTACAAATTTTATTCCCTGTACAGATAGAATGAAACAGAGTACAGAGAATAAGATACCTCGACATCTTCGAATGAAGCAACGTGTTGAATTCTTCTTCCTGAACTCGAGGCCCCACCTGAGAGCAGTAGAGTATCATACAGATTACGCCTTCACATTCATACCCCAAAGTTTAAGAAAATAACATGAAACCATATATATTCCCCAATAACAAAACCGATACAGTGTGCTATGTTGTTTTCACCAACCATACAGGAATACCATGATTATCCTAAACTTTTAAGTGAGCTAAATCTAGTACTCAGTTACGATGAACTTCTAGTGTGAAACTAGTTTCAGGCAAATAGTCACGGTGTATTTACATTTAACGAATGCTACATATGCTTTCCAAACTCTCTTGAAGTTAAACTGAGTAAACTCATGGAATGCATCAACGCACAATCTTCATTTGCAATGATGTAGTGAAGTTTCAATGCATATACATCTCCTACACTATCATGATCGTTGAAACAAGTTCTACGCGAACTTCTGGCCAAACTTATAAGGTCTCACGTTTGATGCTACGCATAGTTTCTACTAACTTATCCCACTTTTCATAAGGTGAGAGTTAACTAATTATAAGTTCTTATCTATTCCTTAACTTGAACAGTTGGACTGAGCTAACAATTTCAGAAGAACTTGTCCCAAGCTCTCAACCCTAATTCCCAACCAAATTACTTGAAAATTCAGGATACCTGATAAGAACCAGATGTGATTCTCTCTACATTCACTCTCTGAATCAATTACAGAAGACGAATAGAGAACAAACTGAAACAAATAACCAAAGATATAACCCTGGGGTGAATACTAAAGCACCATAAACTCTCCTAACCCCAAACCAAGATCCTAAATCAATCTAGAATGCCTAAACTCATTCCACTAGTTGCAAATACAATAGTCCTGCACTAGACTTAACAAGAACACCTTATACCTCAACGAATTTTTGTGTAGCACCTCAGGACCCAGCTCTCAGCTAATGCTGAGCTATCAACCGTGACTTATAATCAACTAAAAACTATTTTAGGCTAATTACATGGTCCTCTAATACACTACCAAGAAAGCCTTAAAATCAATGCCATTGCCATCTTTCAAATGCCTAAGCCTCTCAAACAAACAAATCCCTTTTCGCTCCAATTCCAAATTACAAACCTTTAGGCCAAACATTATCAAAGAATCGTGTTTATAAGTACTCACTCGAAATAACAGTGTCTTTGGCGTTTTTGACGGCCAATTCGACAAGAGCTGGATCAATGGAAGCTAACCCATTAGGATCTTGCAGCTTCCTCTCTAGAAACTTGGCTAAAGCCGCCGCTTTATTCGTCTTCAATGGTCCACCTGGATGAGCCAATCTATAAAACATAACATCCAATGAAAGTCAGAATTTCAAAATCGAGAAGAAGGAAAACAAAAACCCTAAGGAGTGATCAAAAACAAAACCTGGGAGGCTTAGAGCGAGAAGACGAAGGAAGAGAAGTAAGAGGAGCGAATTTGCTTCCTCTGAGAGCTCTCTTCTCATCTTCTGTCAGCTCCTCGTCAATCGCTCCTCCTCCCATTCCAATTTCCGTCGGCAACAATATTCTCCGTCACCGAAACTTTGACGGCCGTCTTGATATTTTTTTTGAAATAAGAGATATTTATGAATAGTTTGTAATTTTAAGATACAAACAAAATAAAGCAACAATAATAGTTATAGGCTAAAACGGCGTCGTTGAGGAGAAAACACGGCGTTTCTTGGCCGTGCTTTTTGTTTTTCAGGTCGTCGAGATTGATCGGATCCGGATCATTAGACGTCGTCTCTCTTCCTCCAAGAAAGAAGGGATGAGAGGTGAAGATAGTGACCTTTGCTTCGATTGTCTCGATCAACGTATCAACTCTGACTTCTCCGATCAGATCGTCTTCTCTTACGGTGTCTCCGATTCGCCGCTACCTTTTGGATCCTCCGCCGTCGTTAAGGTGGATTTTTCAATTGTCATTATTTGAATTGTAGATTTCAATGGTGGAAGTATTGGAATTTAAGCTGCTTTAAATGGCGTTTGTGTAGGTTTCTGATTCTAGCGAGGAATTTTCTGCTTCTTGTTCTTCTTGTGAATCCACTTCTTCTCAGTTCATTTTGGAGTATCTCCGGAAGGACGAACATGGCTGCTTAGCTAAATACGTGTACGTTCTTGTTTATGTTCTCCTTAGGCTAACGATTTGATTCTATCAATCATTGTGGTTGAGCAAATTATTCTTTTTCTGCAGCGACAAATTTGTTGTTAAGGATCGAGAGGGTAATTCAAACGATGCTGTTGAATCTGATGAGTGTTTGGATTGTTCAACCAGTGGCTCTCAAGCTACTGAAGATGATGACACAGAGAATATTACTTGTGGAAGTGTTACTTGCGAGCATTCAGGTAGTTTTTCATGTTGGAGAACTGTAGCTGCACTTTTACCAATCGCTCAGATTAGAAAATGTTCTGCATCTGAACTTCAAAAGCTTGCTTCTAGTTTCCATTATGAGTGTCCAGAAGATCAAATTTTAGCCTCTTTACATCGCCTGATTGATGGAAAGTCATCTGGACAAGCAACCCATAGTTTCCTTTGTCTTCTTCTTGGGTTACCGTTGTTAGAGGAAAAAAGCAAGCTTCGATGTCTCAGGCATCCAAATCTATCACCGGTCCTAGGACTTCTGACATCATCTGATTGTTTGGTCTCAGTGCTCCCCAAAGCCCCTTATACATTGGAAAATATTCTCTACTACAGCCCCAGTGCTATAAAGTCAGAATGGCATAGAAATTTTATAATATATCAGCTATTGTCTGCGTTAGCTCACTTGCATGGGTTGAAGGTTTCACATGGGGACATTCGTCCGTCAAACATATTGTTGTCTGATTCATTATGGAGTTGGTTAACGATCTATAGCAAACCTGATTTAGGTTCTGTAGATGCCAATTCATCTGCTTCAAGAAGAAGGTGGTGTGTTGAGGGTTGTTATTCTTATGGCCTTTATGCTGATCTTAAAATTTCTTCACATTTGGACTGGCAGACTCACTTTGATAAATGGTGGAAGGGAGAGCTAAGCAATTTTGAATATTTACTCGTCTTAAACAAACTAGCAGGTCGAAGGTGGGGGGACCACACATTTCATCCGGTAATGCCATGGGTCATAGATTTCAGCAAAAAACCTGAAAATGATAGTGATTCAGGATGGCGTGATTTAAGAAAAAGCAAATGGAGATTGGCAAAAGGAGATGAACAATTAGATTTTACCTACTCAACATTTGAATTTCCGCATCATGTATCAGATGAATGTCTTTCTGAGCTGGCTGTTTGCAGCTACAAAGCAAGAAGACTGCCACTGAGTGTCCTGCGAAAGGCAGTTCGGTCGGTGTATGAGCCTAATGAATATCCCTCTGACATGCAAAGGCTTTATGATTGGACCCCTGACGAGTGCATCCCTGAGTTTTACTGTGATCCCCGCATCTTTTGCTCCCTTCATCCTAGTATGTCTGATTTGGCTGTACCTCCATGGGCAAGCAGCCCCGATGAGTTCATTAGATTGCATCGAGATGCTCTGGAAAGCCCCCATGTTTCATCTCTAATACATCACTGGATTGATATTACTTTTGGTTACAAAATGTCAGGACATGCTGCTATTACTGCGAAGAATGTTATGTTGTCTTCATCTGAACCCACAGTACCGAGGTCAGTTGGACGTCGCCAACTCTTTTTTCGGCCTCATCCGGTGCGCCTTGGTTTCTCCCGAGAGAAGGAACAAAGTAGAAATGAACTAGAAATGCATACATTCCATGGCTTTGGTGTGGACAACAAGAGGTCCGTCATTCTCCTAGCTGATGAGTATCTGGAAGAAACTGAAGAGGCATCTGCATTTTCTGATCATGCAACACATCTATGTCCAAAGTATCACCTTCGTGAAAACCTGGTTGAGTCTCCTTTGCATGTATCTTACAGTGAAAACACTAAGAAAGTAAATACTAGTCTCCCTGGAACTTCAAAAAACAAAGGTTTATCATCAAGGATAAGTTTGAATTATCTTTTAGAGCATATGGAGGTGAGAGATGAAGCATCGACTGAACTTCAGGAGTTGTTACAATGGCGGCAAGATTTCTGCACAGGAAACATTTCCAAGGACATTGCTGGGGATATTTTTTCTATTGGCTGTGTCCTGGCAGAACTTTATTTGATGAAGCCGCTATTCAACTCAGTGTCTTTGGCTACTTATTTAGAAGGTGGTGACTTACCTGAACTGATCAAAGAACTTCCTCCTCCTACTCAGGTAATTGTCGAAGCATGTATTGAACAAGATTGGAGAAGGTATTTTTCTCTCTCTCTTTTCGGGTTAACTCTGGTCTTCTTTGATACTTCACTGTGTTTATGACTGTGTGGGGTGTGATGATAAAAATTGTGTAGTAACACGTTTTGTGTTTTTTAAATGTGTGAATGTCTAATTACTCTCTCTTCCTTTTGAAACATGCAGGAGGCCCTCAGCAAAGAGTCTTTTGGACTCTCCGTATTTCTCAGCTACAGTGAGGTCAGCTCACTTGTTTGCTGCTCCACTTCAACTTTTGGCCAAAGGTCAAACACGCTTGTGTTATGCAGCAAGTTTTGCCAAACAGGGAGTCTTGAAAGTAATGGGAACATTTGTGGCAGAGATGTGTGCTGTGTACTGTTTGCCACTGGTCACCACACCTTTATCTGAGGACGAGTGTGAATTGGCTTATGTACTTCTCAAGGAATTTACAAAATCTTTGACACCAATGGCTGTGCAGAGACTTGTCTTGCCTTCTATCCAGAAGATCTTACTGGTACGCATATATTGTTGGTTCCCGATGGAATTTGTAATTCTAAATTTCTGTGTGGTTATAAAATCAACATCTTGTTAAGTTCAATTAATATCTTCTGACAGAGTATAATATGTTAGACCACAGGTTACTCGCATTTGAAAGTTTCTCTTCTTCAAGATTCGTTTGTGAGAGAATTATGGAATCAAATTGGAAAGAGAGTATATCTTGAAATGATTCATCCTTTAGTCATATCAAACTTGTATAATTCTCCGGACAAGATCTCAGCTTCGGCAGCCTCTGTGCTGTTGATTGGTTCGAGCGAAGAGCTTGGTGCCCCTGTTACAGTACATCAGGTCAGATAAGATTTCCTGTTCTTGTCTTGCACCCATATATTATATATATGCCTTTCATCGGGCACGTCACGTGTTTCTGAATTTCTTATTTGGATGCTGACTTGTCCCTTAATACAGACTATACTGCCATTGATAAGTTACTTCGGAAAAGGAATATGTACTGATGGGATTGATGTGCTGGTTAGAATTGGTACACCCTATCTGTTGATTCATGCACCTTAGCTCTACCTGGAAATTTCATATTTTGCTAAGTGATTGTTGTATTGTTAACTTTTCAGGGAGACTATTGGGCGTGAACTTCATTGTCAAACAGATGCTGCCATTACTGGAACATGTTGTTTGCTTCTGTATCGATCTCTCTTCGATGAAAAAACCAGAGCCTGTTCATAGTTGGTGTTCTTTAGCGCTGTCTGATTGCCTAATCACACTCGATGGTCTAGTTGCTCTTATATCAGACGAGTTGCTCATACATGAGCTGACCAAAGTATGTTTAAAATTTTATCTATCTATCTTTACTAGCTTTACGTTAAACACCTAATTTTTCGTTCTATTGTTGTGGTTTGTCTTATCATCACATAGGGTCGGTTGTGCCTACATGTAAGAGTTCTTATGCAGAAAAATCTAGAGTTGCGGGTCCTTCAGGTATTCTTGATTTTCCTTTTCTTTTTCTTTTTCTTTATCAGTAACTTTGAGGGAAGGATAATGATGTATAATCAAGATGACCTTGTTTAAGTTGTCACTGAGCGTCCCACTCTTAAGTGGTGAAAGAAGATTGACTCCAAAAAAAGAGATTTAGCTTAATTTTAAGGGCTCTGTTGTGAAATTGTTCTATTGGTATTTCCATTGTTAGGCATGCATCAGTGCCTTATTTATAGGAGGATCCATTAGTGCACCTCTGTAATGCTCATTCAAGCATATGGAAAGCCTTTTTAACACTTGGTTTTCTTTTAAAATGTTGCTTTCTCCAATTTTTCAGTTTGCTGCAACTTCCCTGATGTCAATTTGCCAGCGGATTGGACAAGAAATGACTGCATTGCATGTTCTTCCGCAGTTGAAGGAGCTTTTTGATGAGTTTGCTTTCTCTGAGAAAAGTACAGATGCATCTGACTCTTTAAGCTGGAAGATTAGGACTGCCGAACAAAAATTTCATCCAGAATCTCCAATCAAAAGCCGTATGGATCTTGTGTGCGTGTTTCATCTGAATCATCAGTGAATACAAAAAGTATAATTCCGTTCTATATCCTAACGTTGTAGGAATCACAGGTTGCTCCTCTATCCTTCTTTCGCCTCACTTCTTGGTATGGAGAAATTACGCCAGGGTTGTCCAACCTGGCTACTCCTTGAGCAGTATCTGCTAAAGCATCATAACTGGAAGGTATCCTGTCTTTATATATAGAATTCTGGGATACTGTTGCCACAATATCTAATATATAAAATTCCATTGAGCTATGGACATTTATCACTGAATCTATTGTAATTCAGTGGGAATACACCGGACGATCTTCTCGATACAATATGGAAGCAAGGCCTGTATTAAAACAGGGCCCTGCATCTAAGCACACTCCTAAGGTGTTGCTTAATGGATCTGGACGGTCGGTTCCCCAGTCGCAGGGGTTAAGAAATTCCAATCACTTAAAACTTCATATACATGTCCCAGTTGAAGGACAAGAAGCAGTTCTAAACCCTTTGGTGCATGAACCCTGGTCATGGTTTCCTAGTCCAGTAACTTGTTGGGATGGGCTTGACATTGGGCGTTTTGGAAACCCCAAAGATGAGAATCGATGGAAAATTAGAGCATCTGTTTTGTCTTCTGCGCGGGCCCATCATGGAGCTCTAAGATCTTTAGTGGTTTCTGAAGATGAGTGTACAGTTTTCACTTCAGGAATTGATCCAGGGTTTAAGGGAAGTGTTCAGAAGTGGGAACTAGCAAGCTTAAGTTGTGTATCTAGTTATCATGCCCATGAAGAGGTTGGTTCCTTGTATTATTATAGCTTTCTTACGGCGGCAAACACATAATTATTCTCTTACCCATAAAATAGGAAGTATGCACCTAATTATTTCTTGTATATTTTAGGTTGTTAATGACATCGGTATTCTGTCATCCACCGGAAAGGTAGCATCTTGCGACGGAACTATACATGTGTGGAATAGCCAAACCGGGAAACTAATATCTTTGTTCTCCGAGTCACCTTCGGATCAAGATCAAGCTTCATCAGATCCGTCCTCAAAGAATAATTCCAATCCGTGTAATAGACATGCGTCACATGGATTATCAAGTGGGATATTCGATGAGAACTTGTATACATGTATGCATTATTTAGAATACATGGATCAGCTCATTGTTGGAACCGGATTTGGTGCCCTCAGGTAAAATAGTATCCACTACACTAAAAAATCAAACTAATTGAGCATTAGAGATAATATGCAACAATTTTTGCTCAATTCCACTGCACAATTCAGGTTTATCGATCTAGCACGAGGCCAGAAGCTTGAACTTTGGGGAGGAGAAGCTATTGAATCTGGATTCACTTCTCTCGTATCTGCTCTTTGTTCAGGAGGGTCTCAAACAAAACATGGAGACGGAGCTTCAGTATCACCTTCTTGGATTGCAGCTGGTTTTAGTTCTGGCCAGTGTAGGCTATTTGACTTGAGGGAAAATGGTTTTATTTCCTCCTGGAGAGCTCACGACGGATACGTGACAAAGGTGAATTAAGCTTTTTTGTCCTCCCAAAACCAATATGGCCTTTCTTCTTATCTTCAAATTTTGATTTTCTTGCAGTTAGTGGCACCTGAGAGTCATTTACTTGTTTCCAGCTCTCTTGACAAAACTTTACGGATCTGGGACTTAAGGAAGTGAGCAAAAACAATCATTACGGTTTTTCCTTTTCTTGTAAGTTTTTGTTCTTGTTCCCTACATGTGGTTTATTATCTTTCTGGTAAAACAGGAGCTGGACACCACAGCCTTTTGTTGTCAAAGGACACAATGACGGTGTTTCCGGTTTCTCCATCTGGGGCAAGGACGTTATCTCCATCTCAAGAAACAACATCGGGATTTTCTCACTGGCAAAGTCTCAAGATGAGGTAGTTTCTCACTCATTCACGTGATGAGTTAAAACATACACGCCTTGATCACTTTGGCTATAAGCCTAAACCAAGATTAGAATTAGATCAGTTCTTTCAGTCAGTTTATGCACATAATCTTCGTGAAAACAAGATCTAGTATGTGAGAATGTCCGGTTTTTCTCTTGACAGGAGGAGCAACAGCAGCAGCGGATTATACCACAGAAACTGTATATGGCAGAGAAGGGAGGAAGAGTAAAGTCGGATTTATCGACCATTTGTGTTTTACCATTTTCGAGATTGTTCATCGTTGGAGCACATGATGGTCACTTGAGAATCTGTTGTTGAAATATTATACAAACTATATATCATAAAATTGTGTTCTTACAAAAAAATTACGGCCTCTTGTGTAACTTCTGTCTTTAAATTTTGTGTGTTTGGAATATGGATATTGGATAGTGCCAAGCACGATCACTGATATGATTGTAATGGAGACAAAGAGGAATGATTTGTTAATCGGCTAATGAGTAATGGGCAATGATTGATGTATTTTTATTTTCTTTTCGTTTGTTAAACCACTTTTCATTTTGCTATAGTCGGTCTATTTATCTGAATTGTGGATGCAGATGGTGAAATAGTGTTTCTTAGTTTCAGTAAATATGCTTTGGGATGAGCACAAATGTTGACAAATTGTGAAGCACATAATGATGATAGTATAATCTTTTCAAATAAAATTTGCTACAGCCCCAAAATCCACATTGATATAAAGCCATAAAAGGTGTTGATAACAGAGAAAATTTAAATGTAAAGAACAAAATTTAACAAAAAGGGAACAATAACAGTTGCAGTATTAGACGACTTTAAACATAGACATACTGAGAAAAAGAATAAATCCTTGCTTACCAAGAAAAATCCTCCATTGTATGCTTTTCAAAGCTCAAACTCTTCGTCCCTAAGGGCCAAAGCAGCAGCTTCTTCTTCATCATCATCAACAGCAAAGTACTCATTCTTCTCCTCAGGCCTAAACATATGAAACATGATCACATAGAACACCAAACTCACAATCTCCTCAGCTGCAAAGCTCACCCACTGGTACTTATAAGCCGCAATGGTTTTAAGCGCAAACACCACGATTCTCGTGAAGTAAAGATATCCGATGACAACAATGTAGAACTGTCTAAACAACGTGAGCTTCGACAAGTTCCTCGCAGCTTTACCATCGGTTTTCGAGGTTTCTCTCAAAGATCGAATCGACCAAACAATCGGGAAGATAATAGCACAGCAACAGATGATATCCACAAGCAAAAACACTTGGTTCCATGTAACCCAATCTTTGATAAAAGGTCCAGTTTCACCAATGACAATGGAAGCAATGTTGGCTAATACCTGAAGTGGGATCACAATGATCAACACATTCTTCTCCTTCTCCTGCAAGAAAGGTTTCAAAAACGACCAGCCAGTTCCGATCAAGATGATGACGGTGAAGAGAAGAACAACACGGATGAATTGGAAGATGTAGAAGAGAATATCCCAGCCATGTGGCGTTCCAGTGATCTTCACGTAATGTTTATCTTCAGCTGCACAGATGAGATTCAACGATTTGATAAGAAGAAGACCTGCCATGAGAAGATGGATCCGATGAACGGTTTGTTTGTTAGTCCAGCAAGTGTAGCTCCAGAAACCGAGGAAAGCAACGTAGCAGAGGAAGAAGAAAGAGTAGAGAGTTGGTAATTGAGTAGATCCAGCTGGTAAATAGTCTTTAGATCCGTTTGGATCTTTGTTATACATCTCTGTACGAACCGCCATGGAAACTTTGGTTTCAGGGACACAATTCGCGAAGAAGAGAGAGTATTCGTTTGGGGAAGTGACTGGGTAAGATTGGTTGAATCTGGAGTTTGGAGGAGGAGATAGATCTCTGAATGTGAAGAGATGAGTGACGTAGTGCGAATCTAGAACGCAGAATCTAGGGTTCTGTTGGATCTCGAGGAGGACCTGGAGAAGAGATTCTTCGGAGAGGAGGAAGAATCCGAGACGCGATGCTTCTGGATTCGGATCTGAGGAAGTGGACACGACGGAGACGGAGGAGATTGAGACCGTGACGTGGCCGGTGTGTGTGAATCCGAATTTCTCGAAGAGGATCATCGGACGAGCGTCATCGGAGATGACGAGTGATTTGATCTCCGCCATAGATACGGCGAGGAAAGCGGCGGAGAAGAGGAGGAAGACGACGACGGAGAGGGGCATTTTCGCCATTGTTAGTTACTCCGGGGGGAATGAGAGAGAGACGTGTAAGAGGAGGATTGAATAACTAACCGTCGGGGAAGTTTTGTTTGACGAGTTTTTATATACTCACTCTCCTTTCAGTTATCAGATCTGAATCTATGCATTTTTATATCCTTTGATTATGGAATTTAATTTCGACCAATAATACAACATTAGAAAACAAAATTTTGATTGTAATAACACATTTAGCCATTTACATTTTAGATAATAAACAAATTTAGCTATACATATTCTAGTAATCTCTTTCTTTTGTTTGTTAATGATATTATAGTAACCTCGTTTTTGGAATTATTTTTGTTGATAAATTACATCTTGTAAAAGTCTTCAGTCTAAAACCAAGAAAATTCATGTCGATAACCAGAGATAATAAGCAGAACTTGGGACTAATTTTATGTGGAATTCTTTTTGTTTTTTTTTGTTTTTAACATAGTTTCATCCAGGACCCGTAATTTTCTTTGGGTTGCAAAACCAGATTCAAGGAATATTTCAGCCTCTAATTCGAGGAACGTCCAAAACTCTACATTTTGGATGGTCAAAGTATTGAATGTGACTTTTTTTTTACTATTTAAGTTTAAGATATTAGCAACGGGATTTTATGAGTAAAAATCATAGTCGTAGAATTCTATTCCCATTTTTTTTTTAATATTTTGTCATCATTCGTATTCAACAGTTTATTTTACCATTGGTTGAATGTTGAGGTGAAACATAAATTAAATTTTAAAAGTAAGAGCATTACATCTGTATTATATTAAATAATAGTTAAAAATGTTTTCAATTTTCAATGCAAAATTAATTATTTCGTATTTGTTGTAAATTTTTTATATTATATAGTTTGTTTTAGTATTGGTTAAATGTGGAGGTGGATCATAAATTTGGTTTTAGTTCTTAATCTATCTGACAAAATTCTTAAAACATTTTGGAGAGAATATTTTGCTTGTTTGCCATATAAAGCAACGGTTGGCAACATTTTTCTCTGTTCATCTTCAACCAAAAGTTGCATCTTTCCTTCGCAATTGATTGACCGGTCAAAAAGTTTTTGCTTCTTCTCCTTCGTCTTGAGAGATGTAGAAAGCATCACCATCGTCACTCACTGAAGAGAGAGAAGAAGTCATGGTTTGCCTTTGTGAGGAAGGTCGTTGCTTGAGAAAAACCCATTTTCTAAAACCCTTTTCTACCTCCATCGATGGCTCTGTAGCCGAGCTTCCCCGTCTTGATGATCAACAACGTCTCTCTGATTCTTCTCTGCATAATACCTCTTCTGGGTTTTGGGCTGCAGATCATCATTTCTTCCTATCATGGCTTGGAAAAATGCAAGCTTTGTATGAACCCATTTGGAAAAAAGCTGGAATTTTTGAAGCAATCAAGGCATCCACTTACAAAATCATAAAAGACACGTCCTCGATTCTCTCCATTGCCGAGAAATGGTGTTCTGAAACCAAATCTTTCATCTTTCCATGGGGTGAAGCAACAATTACGTTAGAGGATGTGATGGTGCTTCTAGGGTTCTCTGTTTTGGGTTCTCCCGTTTTTTCTCCTTTAGAATGTTCAGAGATGAGAGATTCCGCAGAGAAACTTGAAAAAGTAAGACGAGACAGTCTTGGCAAGGCTAAGCGAGTGAGCCAAAGATCATGGACTTCGAGCTTCATGGGTAGAGGTGGTCAGATGGAGCATGAAGCTTTTCTTGTATTGTGGCTTTCACTTTTTGTTTTTCCAGGTAAATTTTGTCGTTCTATATCGACAAACGTAATCCCTATAGCTGTTCGTTTAGCTAGAGGTGAAAGAATTGCTCTTGCGCCTGCTGTTCTCGCATTCCTGTACAAAGATTTGGATCGAATCTGTGATTTCTCTAGAGGAAAATGTGCTGGCAAAGTTAATTTGAAGTCTCTGTTTAAGTTAGTCCAAGTTTGGACTTGGGAGAGATTCAGTAACATAAGACCAAAAGCTAAAGAGATACCTAAAGGTGAACCTAGAATAGCTCAGTGGGATGGTCTGCAACAAATATCTAAGAATGTGAAACTGAGTTTTGATGTTTTCGAGTGGCGTCCTTACACTAAACCGTTGAAGAACTGGAACCCACTTCGGTTTTACGTTGATGAAGCTATGTGGCTGACTGTTGATGACAGTGTTGATGATGCATTTGCTTCTTTTGCTCGATGTGTGAAAGTTTCATACCTTGCTGGAAATGGTTTTGTTGAAGATTACTTCCCTTATCGAGTGGCGAGGCAGTTCGGTTTGTCTCAAGATCTTCCTGGTTTGGTTACTCGTCGTAGAAAAATCACAGAAAAGGATGCTTGGGATGATTACAGTAATTCTCTTGAGGGTTTAAATCTCTACTTGCCTTCTCAACTTGATCGAGGTTATGTCACTGCCAGGTACCAAGACTGGTGGTTTAAATCAGCTTCAGAATATTTTGGTTCTGAAGAGATACAGAAAGAATCGACTGAAGCTTTTGATGCAAGGAATACATTTGATCATCTTGATAAAGATGATGATGATGGTGATATTGATGTATCTACCAAGGTACCTCCTTTGAGTCAAGTAGTTCAGAAGTTGGAAGAAGGCTTTACTGCAAAACGCAGAATATCGAGGATGCATAGATCAGCAAAGAGATATAAGATAACTGAGTCTGATGTTCACATGAAGCGAGCTCGTGAGGCTGATGCTGAGATTTCTACGGATAAAGAAGATGACTGCATGACCGTTGCTCAATTGATCAGATCTAGGAATAAGTACTTTAGTGATGTAGACAAGAAAACTGGAGGTGATGCTTCTGAATCACTTGGAAAAAGAAGTAGAAGATATATGCTGGTGGATAGCGATGATGATTCAGGGCCTTGTCAAAAGCATGCTTTAATGAAAGTAGAGCAAAGAAGTGTAGAGGATGATGGAACTACCAAAAAAACAGAGATTACAAGGCAAACATGTGATGATGTAAATGGAAGTGATGCAGAGAAGAAGGCAATAATCAATGATGGAATCAAGGAGGCAGATTCTTGGCTACTTGAAGATAGAGAAATTGAGAGGAGATGCATTGGAAAGTTTTGCAGTGAAGTTAAAAAGGAAGAAGATGTTGATGAAAGATTGAGGCAGAGAACGCTTGCAATAGAGAAGATGGCACTGGAGCTGGAGACACGTCTTAGTAAGATGGAGAAGAGTTTGGCAGAGATTAGAAAATGGAAAACCAGAGGAAACCAGACCAAAAATGGTTTTTCTGCTTAGCTAGTTTAGTTAATGCCATTTGATCTGAAATTTTTTAAGAGTATCTCAATGGAAACAAAACGACAGTGTCACACTCTGGAGAGAATTGTTCAACTTTTGTGTAGTCAATTATTAGAGTTAAGTTGGTGAGCTTCAAAGACCTGTGTTAGTCTCTCTCAAATAACAATATCTTCCACAAGCAAATTGCAAATTACACGTCGTTTCTCTCAAAGACTTACATACCCTACAAAACCTGCAAATAGCGTTTACTTAGTCCAAAAACAACCTACATTGCAAAACGTGGAGAAGCAAACGATAATACAACAAACAAATACTATACAAGCAACAAACGAACGATGAACACTCACTAACTCATTCACTCTCTCTCTCTCTCCTTATTACAAAAGAAAAGAAACATCAAATAACGCAGAAGATCTGGAGAAGAACTAAGGACTTGAAACTTCCCATAAAGCTCGAGACTTTACGACAATTTACACCTCCATTATTTCCAATGGCTATCCACCTTCAGGCTTTAGGTCATGGTACTCACTCTTGTCAGTGTCTGTGCTGTTCCTCGGAGGATCTGAATCTCTTGTTGTCCCGTTCTGACTCCTTCGTCTTCTCCTATCCTGAAATCCTCAAAATTGGTAAAAAAGCTTCAGCACCAAACTCAACAAAAAGTATATTTGGTTTAAAGACATAAGAAGCAGTTTCCAAAGTTGTGATCTTTTTCCTTATTCATACCTCTCTAGCAATTGGGTATTCTTCGGATTCAAGCATACGTGCAACTTGGCTCATCCTCGGTCTTTTCTCAGACATTGGATCAACACATCTCAAAGCAGTCAATAGTGTTCTTTTCAAAGCACTTGTAGATGGTTTTGTTTCAAGGTTTGGATCAACCACTTCTTCTGATCGTCTTTGTTGGACCATCATCTTCAGCCACTCCACCAAATGTACCTACAAAATGAAAAAGAAGAAATGTCAGAAGACTCTCTTGAGGCAGCAGAGTTTATGTGTTTGTGCAGGTTCTTACGAAATTTTTTACCTCGGGTGGTGGACGAGCATAGTCTACCGGATATCTACCAGTTATAGCTTCCAAGAGTACAACCCCGAAGCTGTAGACATCGCTTTTCTCATTCAGAAGACCGGAATTCGCATACTCTGGAGCTACGTAACTGCCAAAAACAAAAAAGGTTAGTTATTTTCCAAGACCAACAATATTTTAGTCTTCAAAAGTATTATGTCAAATGATATAAAGAGAGAGATGCAAGTACTTACCCGAAGGTACCCATAACTCTAGTAGTTATAAAACTCTTATCAGCACCAAGTAGTTTAGCAAGTCCAAAGTCAGAAATTTTAGAATTGAATTTGTCATCAATCAGAATGTTACTAGACTTAATGTCTCTGTGCACCACTTTTGGCTCAATCGCCTCGTGAAGGTACGCGAGCCTGCGTCACCACCCATCGCCTCAGATGAGAATAAAGAAAAAACACAATCAAGAAAACAAAATCATATAGCTGCCACAAGACTTACGCTTTGGCTGTCCCAATAAGAATTTTCACTCGTGCCTCCCATGTAAGATACTCATGATTTTGATTGTCTCCACGGAGCCATTGCTCCAAATTTCCATTGTTAACATACTCATACACCAGCATCCTAATTAAGTGTTACCGCATTTGATGTTTAGTGAAAATTCAGAAGAAAAACTGCAGATCATTCAACAACAGAACATACATACCTCTGCGTTCCTTCCATACAATATCCGAGAAGGCGGACCAAGTTTTTATGTCGAACGTGACCTATAGCTTCAACTTCAACTCTGAAGTCTTTATCAGCTTGTCCTCTAAGAAATACAAAAACATCACCATTAAAAGAAAAAAGGATTCAAGAAATGAAATCTTGAATCTTGATTCACCATTTGTGAAAAAAAACTTACAAATTGTTGAGCAACTTTTTAACAGCAACAGGAGTACCATTAACAAGGTTACCGCGGTAAACAACTCCATATCCACCATCACCGATGATATTATCCCTTGAAAACTGATTAGTAGCCATCTGAAGATCTCTAAGAGTGAACCAATGTCCCCATCCAAGGTGAGAAAACTCAGGAAGACCAGACAAAGGAGATGGAGCTGTCAAAGGATTAGCAGAAGATACGCTCGATCCGTCTTTTTTCTCCAAGTGATTAAACGAGCCTGACCGGCTACTATCGCCATTTTCTGACTCTGCTTTTATCCCTTTTTCGGGTTCTTTATCGCCAAATTTCTCACTAATAGAGGGGTATCCATTCCCACCATTGCTTGAAGAAACCTCGTCGACTCTAATCTCTTTAATCTCTTCAGGAACACTAGGAGGAATCTGGCGACTAACAGGGATTAGATTAGAAGAAGATCTAGAGGTTTTTCTTCTGAAAGTAAGCCATAGCGATATAGCTAAAACTACAACGAATATCGCGGAGAGAACAATCACTATTATCTCCCATAGCTCCAAACCATTGTAGTTCCGAGATAATGTGTCATTTAAACCAGAACCCATCTTCTGACCTCCGCTTTATTCACCTGAAAAGGCAGAGAATTTTAAACTCAAAACTCTTGTATAAACCATAACTTTTGCTGCTTAAACAAGAAAAAAAGAAGTTCGAGAAGAATCATTTCAAGACCTGAATCAAAGTAATCAAAACAAACCAGAAACACAAAGCTTATACCAAATATTAGATTTGAGCTACTCAAACATAGAAATCTAACCAAACCCATAAAGAAAATGCACATAGCCTCTCTCTTAAGAAGTCAAAATTGGAAAGGAACAAGCAAAAAGACAAGAAATTGAACAAAAAAGGACTAAGAAAAATCAGATTCAACAAAACCAACATTGTATTTGTACCTAAGTCCCAAGAATTGCCAGCTGCCAGAATATTCAGTTCTCAGACCAAACGCCAGCTAAACACTACGCTGGAAAGAAAACTACAGCTGAAGAAAACTAAAAAATATCTACCGACAATAGAAACTATTCAGAACACACAAAAATCCGTCGCATTGTCTGATAAACACCCAAAAAACAGAGTCTAGAGAAATTCAAGAATTGAACTTACAATTAGAAACTAGGGTTCATAAGTGAGAGAAGAACCAACCTGATGGGCCCAAAAATTTAGGGGATTTCAGAGCGACATTGAAGGGAAAAAGTCAGATCTTAAGCAGCATTGACTAGAAAGTTTCCAGCTTTGGATCTTTGGAAAGGATCTCTCTAAACCTAACAGACAAAGAACCTAAGCAGTGAAAAGAAAAGCAATCAAAGACCAGAGAAAATGAATGTGAGTGGGAAAGATTGAAGCTTTACCCTCCTTGTAGCTGTGTTCCAATAATAAACAGTAAGAAAAGAAAAAAAAGATTTAATCCAATTATTTATTCTGGCTTTTATTAGCTAGCAAAAGTGACGACCGACGAAACAATGTCAAGACTTTTTTTTTTTTTTTGGTGCAAAGGTGAAGACTTTTTTGGTTTTGTGAGGAATGGATA
>Ga0041059_1001191_pt1 | contig 20872 bp, 17 predicted proteins | sample AraColnosormetaG_FD_56232 | JGI IMG/M metagenome (GOLD analysis project Ga0041059, IMG submission 56232) | Arabidopsis roots microbial communities from North Carolina, USA - Col MF nosort | ecosystem: Host-associated > Plants > Roots > Unclassified | place: USA: North Carolina | collected... | reverse complement strand
AAAAAAAAAAAAAAAAAAAAAAAAAATAAGAATAGGAAAACTTAGGTTTTTGTTGAGCTTCATACTTTAATCTGAAATTGGTGAGATTATTGGGCTTATTAAGGCTGGAGAAAGTCTCGGCCCATTAAGGTTTTCAAAAGAAGCTACCACCTGAAAACGTCGTCGTTTCTTTGTGACTAAAACAGAGAATTCATCAGTCAAATGCAATTGCAATGTACAATAGGCTAATAGTTTGGAATCAAAAAACATTTTGTTGTAAAGTGTCTGTATATAACATTTGGTAAATTTATTTCAATATTAACAAGACAAGTCTCTAGAGTTGTATATAAAAATGTACATCCATGTCCTATGATTATGATTCCTATCATCTATAACTATAAGAAGACATCATAATAAGTCTCTGTTAATGTCAATAGTATAAAGAAGGTAAACTCCAAAAATTGAAAAGAGCTGAAGCAAGTAACAGAAACCAACACAAGAAAGCCAATGCAGCCGAGACTTGGTATTGGATACAGAGGCTACCATCACAGATCTTTCCATCAGCAGACGCAAGCAGTTCAGTTGCACTAGCTACAGCACAAGCACCACCAAGAGAAAGAAACGAAAGTACCTGATACAATAGAGATATCACCATAAGAAGAATGCAGAGCACGTTTAGGAGATTAGGTAAACTCTTTGTTGCATTTTGCTTACGAAATCACCGGCGAAAACGATGGAAAGAACTCTTAATTCTTGAGGAAGGAGTTTCACTAAGACAGAGTATGTGTCTGTCAAGGCAAGTAAAATGCTCCATGGAGTTACAATTGCCATCACCATCGCTAAATAGCTAAACAACAGATAGACACAGAGAGATCAAAATCAGTCCTTATGAATCAGTTATCATGAAACCAACCAAAACCCTATCCTCAAGAGTGACTTTTTGATTACAAACAAAAAACATTGACTTGAGCAAAACCCTATTCTCAAAACGTTTTATTGATCAAAACCCTATTTTCATATTTGATCAAAATTCAAACTTTTCAACAAATTAGGTATTGATTAAACAAACCCATATCCAAAGTTCACTCCTTTCGATGATCAGATTCATCAATTCGAACCCAAAACCCAAAAATCAAAATTGAATAAGAATTTGAACAGAATTTTACCAGAAAGTAGTGAAATCATAGAAATCGAAATCAAAGCACATGAAGATCAACGAAGCAGCTGAGAAAATGGTTTGGCCGAAACGGAGAGCGAAGCTGGCGCTAGTGCCGAACGATCCCGGCACATGCTCCATCCAATTTCAAACCTAATTCTCTTCATCATCACAAAAGCAAAATTCAAATCATTTTCTCGAGAAAATATTTCTGAGAAAAGAAAAAGAAAAGAGAAAAGTGAGCCAAAGGGTCATACCTGTAACGCCAAATGGACTTGTGTGTTTGCTCTTTATTCTCTTTTGCTCTGTTTTACAAAAATAAATTTACTTTATAAACTAAAATAATACTAACACTCTTCACATTTTCATTTAAGTCTTCTTTCTATTAAATTATTTATTTCCTAAAAAGATTTGTAATAATTTCAATATTAATGAGAATCTATTGCCAGTCAACAGACTTTTGTAACTTTAAAAATTGGTTTATGAATACCAAATTGTATAGGATGTTGTTTAATGTTTACCAGCTTCTTGTTATGTATTTGGAACAAAAACAAATTGTGATTATTTCCCAAAGAAGTTATAATGTTATATGTATTCCTCTTAATAATACAAAATGCAATTATTATCAACAAACTGGCTGTTTTAGTTGTTGACTACTTATATAATTGGTATTTAGTGTCATGATGACCATTTTTTTTTTGTGTATGTATAATGAAACTGCTAAACTTTTAGAACTTTTGCATTTTCAATTGTGTTCAACTTTAAAATATTTTAATTTAGTTGATTTTTTTATGTACCTAAATTGACACTCTATGTGCTGGTTCCAATCAACAAAGGTAGGTCGACCACATAATAATGAAACTTAAGTCAACTTTGTAATTATTATAAGAAGAAAATGCAAAACAAATATTTTATACTAAAACATACCATCACACCCTACTTGAATTCACCTAAATCCTATAATCATATCATTTAAATAGAGGAAAATACTTTTTTATAGTTAGACCTAATAAATTCCTATTTGTATGATAAATCACAAGTTGTAACCAATAGGTAACTCGATCTTCGTCCTCTCGTTCCAACTTCCAATTCATGTTCCATTTGTTACGGTTCATTAAACTTGCGTGTGTGTAACTAAAGAATTGATTAAACTAAAACTTGATTTCTCAAATTATTCACTGATATAAATATTTATTTATCGAGCGTTAATATATATATATATATATTGATAGAAAGAAGTTGTTTCAATACAATTTTACAAAAGTAACAAATTATATGAATCACTCAATCTGACCGTACCAAACCCCTTGGATCTTCACATCTTTTGGTACCTTAGCACCCAAGTCAGTATCCGATGGCTGAAGACTCTCGAACACTCCGATCACTTCACCTGTCTCCGGTTTGCTCTTTGTGATCTTCAAAGTGATCTCTCCGACGGAAGCCGCCGTGTTCTTGACGTTTTCCTTGGATAGCTCTTCCTCGTCTCCTCTGCCTCCGGCAGGCAAAGCCACTGCATTATCGTACCCAGTGGATCCACCACGACCCTTTGGGTCCAAAAAGGACGAGCCACGGTACGATGGAACTAAGAACTTGCCACTGAAGCTTTCGGGTTTCCCTGAAGCCTCGAGCTGCTTAACCGTGAAGAGGAACGGCACGCGTTCTCCTCCCGGAAGCTGGACTGTGACTGCTGCGTAATCGATACCATCTTCTTCCTTGAACTTCACGCTTCCGTCTGAACCAACCTGATCAAATGACAACAATTCAATTGACTTGTTATCAGTTTCTTGCGGTAGAAGCAACAACTGGAAACTGAGATTGAACTAAGTGATTGAAGAAAAACCTCGAAGGGTCCTTCGATCTCATCGAGTGTGTAAGTGAGACGGGTCATGAGCTTGGTGTTTTGGAAATCCGGCGGTGCATTCTTGCTGACGCTATCTGCCTTGACGGTGAAGGAAGTGGGCTCGAAGCAGAACTTCTTGCCTGTGTACTTACCAGCTTTGAACGAGAATGTCTCAGAGCCACCATCGATAGTTGGACACTGGTTTGCCGTACCGGTACCCTTTACCTCCATGTAAGTCTTGCTCTGTATCTCGTCGTACGTTAGCCTCTTTGGTGCTCCCTCCGCACCGGCCCCCTTCATTACCCAAAACATAGGTTAAAAATACTAGACTTTGCAAATAAACATGCAATGTAATCTACATATATTACTGTGACATAACAAAACCTCTATACACTAAGCTATTAGCCCTAGCCAACACAACTTCTTAAGTTTGTTTTCTTCAATAAACACAAGGCCTATAAATTTTGTTAAGTTTGTGAGATGAATGAGAATATGAAGTTATACCGAGACAACGAGAGCAGAGGTGGCTAGAGCAAAACCGGCGATCTTGGCGGCGTCGGAGCATTTTCCAGCGAAGTCTTTGAGGTCAGAGTGGAGAGAGCACGTGAGCCTAGCTTGTGAAGAGTCTAACCCAAAGGACTTGCCCACGGTTTGGTTTGATCGGAGATGGACATTACGAGAAGGAGAAGCGGCAATCTTCGCCGGTTGAAGAAAAGTTGCGGCGGCTTGGAGAGAAGTTGCCATGATGACAAGACTCAGATGTCAATATGTTTGTTTGAGTGATAATGCGAAGTTGAGTAGTAATAATCAGAGGAGAGATTTTGTTTCGCTAAGATAAGGTCGGATAAGTTTTGAAAATTTTCCATTGGATTGTTTTCATGACTATATGGTCGATCAATAGCCACGTGTCTAAAGCTGATGTGGAAATAGAGATACTGTCCCAATCAGTATTGATGACGTGATTATAATGTTATCAATTCCACTGGAATATATAAAGTTGAATAAATAGTTTGGTTCTAGAAACGGTTCAAGACCGGTCTGGAATACACCAGAGAAAGGATAACTAAATGTTCGGTTATTATGCTTCTCATATCACAACATTTTAATCGCAGAATGAAATCACTTATGCATATCATTAATATTAAGATTTCAATAGTGATGATGAAGGTTGTTTATGAGAAAGAAGACACAACGAATGAATAAAGAGTTTATTTTATTATATTAAGATTCTTGAATACAAAATCAAAGTTTACAAGTGATTTCTCAGAGAAGTATCATCGATTGACTTCGAGGTATACACATCTAGGGCAGTGCTTCTCTAAAGATCAGTTGTTTATCTGTTAGGTTCAGTACATTCATCTCCTGATTCTTACGCAACCATGTCAAATAGTTAGAATTGAGAGTACATCCATGAAAAGCCGTCCTCACATCCACAATAGTAACATAACAGTTATAATTTCCAGAACCAAGAACACAATAGTAGCTATGAATCCGACCCAGCTTGCACAGATTATCAAAAATTTCCTAGTTTTAAAAACAAAAACTGCTGAGACAGTCAAACTTCTAGATTTCGATCAATTGATAAGTATCCAATTCAATAATTTAGACTATAGAACGAATAAAGTTTATAGACTCAACGAAGTTTCATGGTAAGAAATTAAGAAAAGGCACTCAGAATGAGTAGGAGGTATATATTCATCATGAGAATCAGATGACAATAAAACAATCCTCATCATGCCTTTTTTTCTTCAATTTTCGAGAATCACGAATCAAACAACTTTGAAAAACATTTAGCAGAAAAAACTAATAAGATTGAAAAAAGTATAAAAGGATTCCTCTCAGACAAATGCCTCGTTTGTCCCCATGATTTAATGAATGGATTTCATCGGACTCGTCATCTGTGTATTCATCACTGAGAAACCCTTTTTTCTAAGATAATCAAACACAAAAAGAAGAACAAATACTAGACTAATGATATGAAATCGAAAACAGATTAACCAATAAAACGAAATATCAGAAAGAATTAAGAAGCCAGAGATTCAAATTTGAGTTGCACTCGGAGATCAGAGATGACTTAAGATTATATACGGCGGAGAGAGAAGTATTTATAAGGAGTCAGCCAAACTAGGGTTAGGGTTTTAAGCCGCCCCCCTACTTTTAGACGACATGAAGTCTAGTTATAAAATTCAAACAGCGTGTAGTTTTCTTCCTATTGAAAACGCCACGTATTGCGAATGTGAATACTCGAAACGGAAGTCACGAGTAATTTTTCAACACTAGGCAAACAACATGAACTCATGAAGGCTAGTTTTTTTTTTACAATCATTCAATAAAGAACTTTTTCTTATAGTAGGACAAACAAATAGTTGAAAAATGAGATTTTTTTATACATAGAACATTGATTGAGCTTGAGGTAGTATTTGGGTATGCAACATAATCAGAAGAAAGGAACACCATAGAGACTTGCTCTGCTCGATGTTTCACGCAGTTTATTGGAGCAGCCGAGCAAGAAACAACTTGTCGATGAAAGAGGAATGTGGATTACATGACACGGACGATTAGAGCCCAGACAGGGTAGACCAAAAGAAGAATGATCCCTAAAGTGTTTGATACTCCACGGGGCTGTGTGAATGAGTTCCTGAATCCACCCGATGCTCGAATATGTTCTTGAAGAAGGTAACATCCAATGAAAAGGCTGATTACAGTGCCTATCCAGGTTCCACGTATATGGTGAGCAAGGAAGTGTGGAGAAACTACCAGTAGCAGGATCAGAGAACCTGGCATCTCAAGCCAATCTGCACATTTTGAAAACCACAATAACAAAAGTGTGAGACTTTAATTTTGTTTCAGCAATTACACTGACTTGAATGTTAGTATAGATTTGCCTCAAAGCATTTTAAAGATTCTCGAGACATCTTCAGCGATTGTATGACAACAATACAAAGATACAAATCAAGAATGATATGAAGATGTCATCACCTGGGAAATGCTTAGGGAAGAAAAGTCTGAGAACAACCGCAACGAAAGCAATCCATTTCCCAACATCTCCACTGATAACAAAAATCGAAAAATGCCACTTACACCAGTCCAGTATATAGACTACAGTTTTAAGAATAGTTGTGTCTTTTGACAAGAAAAGATTGTTACCTGAGAAAGTTGAAAATGACACTAGGAAGGCTAAGGAAGATGTATGGTATTAGGAGTGATGTAAGCATCTTGGTTTTCCAATTGGTACGATCCAAAATTAACAAGTAACTGCATCAAAAATACCAAAACAAAAACGTTAAGGAAAGTAGGAAACCATGAATAACCAGAAAGCTTTTCTAAATTGAGTAAAAGAAACAAAGACACTCTCACACCCTTATCATGTTTGTGCTCACTGATCACTGATCAATTCTATAGTTTCAACCAATCAGAGATGCTATTGCTAGAAACAATAGGGTTACTGCAAATGTCAACAAATTAACAGAAATAAACAGATTTTTTCGAATTCAACATGTACGAGATTACACAGTAGTCGACTTATCGAAAAACCCACGAGAAAATCAAATCAAATTCAAAATAAATCGACGAGACACGAAATCAGAGATGGCGACTTGAAAAACTCACATGGCAGCGAAAGAAGCGAGGAATTTGAGAAAAGAAACACCGAAGCCTAATCCACCAAGCTTCGAAACATCGCTAAACAGTTTCTTCGCAGCGACCTTGAGCTCTTCCATATCGGAATTGACTAACGCCACCGTATCGACGTCGTCGGTCTTCATCGCTAGATAATCCATACGCCCCATTATTTTTTCTTCTTCTTTCAGAGACTCGAAGCAAATCGATCTTCTTCGTTGGAAGTGTTTTTCTTTTTCTTTTAATTCTCTTCCAGCTGTATCCAGAATCCAGAATCGTCTTGTCACACTTCTGCTTCTTTCCCAAATTTGTTTTTTTTTTTTCTTCTCTTCAATCGTTCCTGGTTTATCGCCGCAAACCGATTGTGATTAGTGACGTGTCGTTATCTGGTTGAATAATATAGTATTGAAGTGAAAATTAAACCGCCATGTGGCAGGCAAAAACAATTATTCGGTTGACCTAGTCCTTTGATTTGCGCGTTTTGTTCTGTTACCCAACCTCAATTATTTCAGATAATCGGAGAAAAAAAACAAAAGGTCAAATAAATAAATAAACTAAAAAACAATAGCCGAATATTATAATTTAAAAAAAATAAATCAGTTTTTGATGACAACATTATTGAAATATTTTGTTAATTTTTTCTACTACAAAGTACAAACAATGATATTATTCCAAGGGAAAAATCGAAATAAATTAATAAACTATATGATTAACAATGAACATGATATTATTCCTCTGAATTTTTTTAAAAAAAGAAAGTATTTTAATAAATATTAGTTTTATAATTAAATTTTTAATTATAAAATAAAATTTAACCAATAATTGATATACACATGCTTTTATTAGTTTCTCATAATTTTTCACTTGAGAGACTTTTTCTGCTTTCTCTCATACTTTTTAAATATATTTTATTTTTATATTGAACAGTTTCTTAGTGATAAACTATTGATGAAGATGGTTTTATACTCTACTTGCACCACTTTAAAGCATCTTACAAATTTACATTCATAATCTCTAAATCATTATACTATGATTCTCTGAATAACAAGTCCATCAGGGTGTGTTTTAGAGTTCCATTCAATCTAAAGTATCAATCTTTTTCTTTAAGATATACAGAAGAAGTAAAAATACAATTTTTAGAAGCACAAGATGATTCTGATTTATGTACTAACTAAGAAAACGTCGTGATCTTCTATCGACCATCGTTGCCTCCTGTGAATCACAAACTTGAGCCGAAAATTTGCATCCGAACTTCTTCCCGATTGACCATTTCCCCGCCCCATGCTTCGCCTTCAACAAACTTTCTTTGTCGATCTTCGCGATCACTTTCTTCAAGTACAAGCATTCTTTCTCTAGCTGGTTCACTCGTGTCCTCATCGTATCCATATCCAAACGAAGCACCTGATTCTCCTTCACCGCTTCCTTCCATCTACCCAAGTCCACCACCGTTTTATCACCGTCTTCCTCCGTCAGTAAAGTCCCAGTGATTACTTGCCGGAGCTGTAGCTGCTCCAAAAACAGAACTTGTACGACGGCTCGTAGTGGTAAACGCTCGTTTTGTGCCGCGTGTGTGCATCCTTCAACAGTCAGTTTTCTACAATCCATCACGCTACAAATCTTCTCCTTCTCTTCCTCCAATATCCATGAATGAGTCTATAAAAACAAAAATCACAACTCAATCATCAGGTGCTGTGGTGTAGTGGTTATCACGTTTGCCTTACACGCAAAAGGTCTCCAGTTCGACCCTGGGCAGCACCAAACCATAGACAATTTTATAAATTTTTATAATTAATTACCTTGAAATATATATCGACGGCTCTGTATAGTCCATCATCGTAAACCCGTGCTTGAACCGGAAGCAAAACCGCCAGATTATAAAACTGTTCCGGTTTAAGATTAGCGTCCGATGCAATTTCACCGAGAACTCCGTCGATCAATCTCCCAACCACCGTCAATGACGACGACGACACGGCGACGTTTTCGAGAAAACGACGTAAGAGTCTCTCCACCAAATCAATATCGTATAACGTTTCGTTGAGATACGAGTAACTTGGAATGAGAAGATCATCAAGCGTAGCTTTCTCAAGATTCGATCCGATTTTTTTCTCTAGAAACTTCCTGCAATTCTCGGAGGCGTTGAGAATGATCGCGGCTCGTAACAAACCGAAGAGAGATCTCGTAGTCGTCGCAGTTAATGGAAGATCTGAAGTTATCGTCTCTAATAATTCTCTTTGTTGATTCTCGGAAGCTATGGTGGTGGAAGAAGAAGAAGAAGATGAAGATGCTGACGATGAACGCGAGATTCCTGGAATGTGTTTCTTCGCGTAAGTAAGTAGAGATCTCTCTACAATCTCAGGACTCAGGACACTCGACTTCATGGATAAGATCACACGTCTGAAGATTGGAAAACTCAACTCCGTTAGATCTTCGAACCAAAGCTCTGTTTTCGAATCTTTGCTCTGTTTCTTCCGGTCAACGGTGAATATACCTCCGTTGTTTATTGGCCAACCGTAAAACGACGACGGATCGGTTGAGGAAGCTTGGAAGACGATGGAGTCTATACACTGTTCCGTTATACAGAGTGATTCAGCTAAAGACGAGACTGATTCACAAGCTTTCAACGCTTTGATGGATTCTTGTACGTTAGTGAAGACGAACTCTGAAAGAAACTTCTCTGTTTTTGAAATGAGATTCTCCGGTGAGTACTCTTCCGTCATTTCTAGATACTCGGCGGCGCAACGGAGTGGAACAGCTGTGGAAACAGAGATGTCGACTTTGAAACCGTAGCTTATCTTTATCACCATCTCGAAAATCTCTGAACCTCCTGGAAAATTCTCGAGCTTGATGTGAGAATAAACTTTACTCTGTTCTTGCTCTGTTATTAGTTGGTGAAGTTTTTTGCTTTTTGACATTAGAGGAAACTGAAGAAAGAATGATCAACATATCAGTTTTAGTTTTTAAGAGTAAACTCTGAAAGAAGAAAAAAAAACAGAGAAGAAGATGAGACCTTATGAAGATGAAATGTTATATCATCAACTTCGATTTCTATGTCACTTGGTAAGCCTGTGGTATAAAAAAACCTACACAAGAGATAAAGATTTTATAAGTATTTGAATATGAAAACATTACTATTGAAAAAAATGAGTGTTTTGTTCTTCTTCACCATGCTTGCTTCTTGGAGTTAGCCATTGGAGAAAATCACAGAAAAAAACAAAGAAAGAAAATCTCTCGATGGAAGTGGAAGCTATTGGGAATGAGATTATATTCGGGTTTTTGAGAAAAGTGAATCGAGTTTTTTGATCAATTCTTTAGCTTAATAATAAATATTTCTGTCTTTTGCTTTTTATAAAAGGAATTGATTGTTTAATATTTGGATGCAGAACAGCCAGAATCTCAAGAAATTGGGCATTGAAAAGAGGCAAAGTCGCACTCATTTGTTAATAAACTCCCTCCAAATTTTGCTTTATAAACTTCTTATTTGTGAATACATAATGATTCTAACTAATCTTTGGTTAGAGTATTTTTTAAAAAAAACACTATAAAAATCTTCAACCAATTATGGTTTTAATGCGGATAACAAAGATATGGTGGCCCAAAATTTATTATTTTTTTGTATGTATATATAATGATGATTTAAAATGCCTCAATCATGCTTTGAAAATTTGTTGGGACAGAACAATAATATAATTTAAGATATATATGAATGTATCAAAATCAATCATGCTTTCAAAGTCATTCATTTCTTCTTCTTTCTATCAAACCCTTTTGTGAGTTATCTCTATGCATGTTACAATTTGTATAAGAATTCATTTGAGAGAGTTAACCTAACAAATGTTGTACTCATTCTTTAGATGACAAACAATTAGACTAACCAATGGTTAAGTCAAACTAACTCGTTGATTAAAAACAAGATATTATATTGCCACATAAACAAACGGCCAACTGAATGTTTTTACCCCCAACCACCAAAGTAGCCTCAGTGATATAAAACAAAATCTACATGACGAAGACAGGGATATGTATGATTAATGTAGACAAGACATTGATATTTATGTCAGAATAGAAAATCTATGGTCGGAAGAGTTTGCCTTGTACATTGCCTGTTTTGTTAACAACTTTACAAAGAAGTTTGTACAACATCAAGATTTGGTTCATTGTTGACCACACTATATTGGCATTAGTAGTTTTAAATTGTAGAACTATATGTACTATATTTATATCTCCATTAGCATGTTAAGTATTTTAAATAATGAGTTTATACTTATTATGGTTGGTTGCTTGGTTCTGCAAGTGAAGTAGTATTATGCTTATTTTAAAACAAAAACATTTTAAAGCTTATATAGAAAAGTTAGAAACAAGAAAAAAATCTCTAAAACATCTGCTGTTCGATTATATTGATACAAATGTCATTGTCTAACTCCATTTGAGCACAAGTTCTTCCCATTTTCACTTCCCAATTTTATGGTTTATCAAGCAGGAGTTGAACACAGTCAAGAGGCCTATTAGCAGGAAATTAATGTTCATCAGAGATCTTAATAAAATTTATCCTGTTACCATGGTGAAGGAGCAGTCAAAGGCAAGTTTTCATATCTCAAGTTGATTTTTAGAGTTTTGGTGAAACTGATGGTACCTAGCGTTCTTATCGAAAGAGTGAACTTCAACAGAAATACTATACAATTAAAAGAATTTGATTTACTAACTTTTGCTGATGCTAAAACATTGCAGCAGTTGAACTTTGAAGAAGAAGGAGAAGTAGAAGACCCTTAAAATGTGTATTCTGAGATTCTGTATCATTATCAAGTAGAATACAACATTTGAACACACCCTTAATTTGTATTCTGAGATTAAAGAGCGCTCTCTAAGGCATTATATAAACCCATGATATGAAGCCTGTACAAGAGAGTAGAAGTAAATGATGTGATCATATCTCATCGGAGTAGATACACTCATCCACGAGCTGACGGAGATTAGGATTCTCCAATGCAGCCACCACTCTTTCTTTATCATTCAGTTGTTTGTTAACTGCAATACAAAAATGATCCCAATGAGTATTAAAGTTCAGAGCTTAAGACATCAACTTTCCCAAAAATACAAATATAGAAAACCAGATTTTGCAGTGATGTTAATTAGAAACTAAAATCTATCAAACCAAGGACAAGAGCAATGTTTATAATTTACACAAATCATCCATTCAATTTGCAATCTCTATATTAGTTAAGGTTTATAGAAAGCATATATGAACTTAAACCATTGCGAAGAGATGGTCTAGTAAACATAAGACTTCCTCACCTGAAACTTCATCAGCGTGAGAACCCGGAGACACTCTGATATCAACCTAAACATAAGTAAAACAAAACAGAAGCAATCACACATATGTAACAACTAACAAGTGATCTTGAGTATTTGTCTTAATCAGAAAAGAGTTTTTTAAAAGCAAGATGACCTTGTAATGAAGTTGCAAACATTCTTTAAGCTTAGCTCTCAGACACAGACCAATTATATTTGCCATACTACAATGCTGAATCGTCGGTGTAAACGTTATCCTGAGTTCATCACATAACCCAAACCAGCTTATTGTTAAAGATCATGCAAGTAACCACAAAAAGAGGCCTCAACATTAGTTACCAATACAGAGATAAAAATTGGAACTTTCTTCTGATAGTCTCTAAAAATCGATTCAACAAAGAATGATGTTTAATATAAACTCACAGGATGCGATCGAGCTTGTCATCGACAGTAACAGATTCTTCAGAGACAACCCTTAGCTGCTCCAAAGTATAAGGGTGTTCTGGATCTCTTATATCTCTTACATACTTTGTCCATTTTCGTCAAAGATTCCAAAAATATACATTAAACCCCCCAAAAAGAACAAAATCCAAAACAAAATTGATCTCAAAATAGAAAAAGGATATCATATATTTCAAGAGGATCAACACCATCATCTCTATATTGATCTTCTCTACGAACAAGCCCTTCCTTCTTAGCTTGCACCACTGGATTCGCGTTTATCAGTCCCAGAGTCATTTTCTTCTCTCTTTCCTCAGTCTTCGTTCTCTGTATTTTAATCAGAAGTGCTCTGCTTACAAGGTCACGGGTTCGAAGCTCCAACATTTATAAAGTGTACATAATTAAATGTTTCTCATAAAGTGTTTCTTATTTAACAAAGAAGCAAATTTCATTTATCAACATTTGACAAAATCTTCTTAAAGGTTTTGATTTTTCGGTGCAAAACGGTAAACTACAACTCCGATTCTAGCACCTTCTTGAGGATCATCACAATGTATAACATCAACATCGAAGAATCTCCGAGCTTTCTTGAAAAAAATCGATTCTTTCTTCCATCTCTTGAGGTGAGCCATAAGAAACACTCTCTCGGATGATCCTTCTAAGAGCAGAAAACGCAGCGTTTTGAGGAGAGGTTCATAAAGATGAACGTGATAAACCACGTCAGACGCTAGAATCAAGTCAACGTTTTGACCCAAACTTTCCACGTCATCGATTTCGCCCCAACGAAGAGACGCCACGTGGACTTTCCCACCGAACTTAGCCACGACTTGAGCGTTTGCGTCGGCGTTGAATTTGAGATTCTCGATTACGTTTGGGAGATCCGTCACCGTGACATTAGCACCTAGTGTCGCAGCCGCTGCGATACCGACGATTCCCGTTCCAGATCCGAGCTCGACGATGTTAATCGGAGAAGAAGAATCTGAACCGTCGGATTGAAAACTCGAGAAGGTGCGATTGAGAGGACTAATGTTTGGGTCACGACGGTAGTTATCTAAAAGCGTGACGAGAGTTGTTGCAGGTATCCAGAGCTTGAAGGCAATGCCTTGTGTCGGTAACTGACGAATCACAACCGTTGATTCGATCGAATTGATCCGGTACTTCTGAAGCTCCGATTCTACGTCGACTACTTTTTCTCCGATGTTAACATCGTCGTCGTCTTCTCGGAGAGCCATTGATTGTGACCAATCCTCACGACGGCCCCGCTACTATTTATTAGGGCACTCAAATTTGGTTACACGTGGAGGGTTGTTATTGGTGATGACGTCATCAAATGTAATTGAAGAAGCCTCTAAGATAGAGAGAGGGTTTGAAAATGTGAGATTCAGAGTTTGTCAGCGAGAGAGACGAAGAAAGAAAGAGAGGAGAGGTGGAAGATGATTAAGGCAGTGATGATGATGAACACACAAGGCAAACCACGTCTAGCTAAATTCTACGATTACTTGGTACGATGCTTGTTGAGATATGTTTTTCAATTTCGGTTTCTTCGATCAAAGTGACCGATTTTGTAAAATTGGGTTTTTGATTTTGTTTTTTTTGGATTTCAGCCTGTGGAGAAGCAGCAGGAGCTTATTCGCGGCGTGTTTTCAGGTTCTCAATCACTTTCTGCATCTTACGATACCTAACAATTTCATAATCTGTATCGCTAAGATCTGGGTCGATCGTGAAACTTGAGCTGAAATTTTGTTTTTTTGTTTTGTTTATAATTTACAGTATTGTGCAGTAGACCTGAGAACGTAAGCAATTTTCTGGAGATCGAATCATTGTTTGGACCGGTAATGGCGTCTTCATTGTTTATGCTATATAACCACAATACTTAGTTTAACAAAAAAAAACGTTGCTTTGGACACTTATTATTTAGTGTGTTTGCAGGACTCGCGGCTTGTATACAAGCATTATGCTACACTCTATTTTGTTCTTGTATTTGATGGTTCAGAAAATGAGCTTGCTATGCTTGATCTCATTCAAGGTCCGTTTTTAATCACTATGGTTCTTAGATTGCAATATAATCTGAAATGGCATGGTGTAAAACCTTTTTCCATTTTCAATTTTTGTGCTTTGGAATGAGAAAAGTTTCATAGATGTAGCTTGTTTTGAACATCTTTAACCGTTTAGCTTGACTATATATAGAAAGAGGGAATTTGGAATCAGAGTCTTGAATAGTAGAGTTTGTGCAGTGTCTTGGCTCTTTTATTAAAGCTTGTTGCCGTGAATCTAGTACAAATGCATATGAGTGGTGTGCGAGCTCAGCTGGTCTGCATAGGATGTGTTTAAAAGAGAACTGGGTGTTGAGTATTTTTGGATTGGTATTGGGTTCAGTCGAGAGTAGAGATTCTCTTAGATCAAATTAGTTCTTCGTTTTTGTGAATACAGAGACTGACTTAGCATGCCATCGACTGATGTTACATATGAATCATTGTCTATTCCTCTGCTCGTAAATTCTTTTTGCTTAACGCTTTGAAAATGTATTCTCATTGTATGATGATTTAAAGTTAGTTTCTTGCATTGGCAGTTCTTGTTGAAACACTGGACAAATGCTTCAGCAATGTCTGCGAACTCGACATTGTGTTCAACTACAGCAAGGTAATCTTATTACACAGAACAGTTTGTCCTGCAGTGTAGTTGATATTATTTTCAGAATTTGCTGCTGCAGATTGGTTGGATCTTTTAGATAGCTACATGAAACAAAAGCGTGTCAATAATATAGCTTTATGCCTTCTTCTTTCTTTCCTTCATTGCAGATGCACGCGGTGTTAGATGAGATTGTATTTGGAGGACAAGTACTGGAAACTAGTTCTGCTGAAGTCATGAAGGCTGTTGAAGAAATATCAAAGTAGTTCCCTAATCCTTCTCTCTCAATCAGTCTACTGTTTTCTGCATTTGTGGTGTGGAAATAAACAGTTGCACTTTCGGCATTGTGCAGATTAGAAGCTGCCTCAAATTCGATTTCACTTGTCCCCAAGTCTGTTTCCGGGTGGCGTGGCCGTTAGCTTCGAAAAAACTTGCCTGAATAAGTCAGAGAACATGTAACAAAAGCTTATCCAAGTCTTGATCCAAACATGTTTGTTTAATGAGCGTGGAATGTTGCGTGGATGGGCTCAGTAGTCTAACGTGGGCCTGTGAATTGTAATTGGGTAACGGACGGAACTGCTTGCTATTTTTGAGAATGTAACAAAAACGACGAGAAGTTAAGATCTATAAATGATAAATGATGTCCAAATTCAGATTTTGTTGTGGAGTAATAAAACTAGAATAGAAAGTATAGGGAGCTACAAGGTAAAATATAGGAAGTACGAAAACGCCGAACGGCGTGCGTTGCGTTGTGAAAAGAGTCAAAACGGAATTCGATGGGAGAAGACTGAAGATTCGAAAATGTTTGAAGTGCCAATTCATATCCAATTATCATTTTACCTTTTGAAATTCTTATGATCCATCTCTGCATTTTCCAGTACCAGCTTTTTGACCTTTTTTAGTACCCAATAGATTGATAGATACCTATGTGGGTTTTATATACGCAAAAATAAAATTGGTTTTATGTGATTTCAAAGTTTCTAGTGGCTATTGCCTAACCAATGGTAAATGTACACGTTTAATTGCTCTTTTAAAAAACACCAATAGACTAGTTGTTTACATAGTAGAGATTATACGATGAATTGTGAGGATAATGCGAATAGGAAACATCTAGGTTAATTGTTTGGCCATTTTGAGAGTGGATATCGAAATATTTGAAGTTTAAAGTAGTTATAATAATTTTCTATTTAGAGAAAATCGACGATTATCCGAATTAAGATGGAATGTTTCCCTCTTTATGCACTAAAAGCTAATGGGCAACAAGAACAAGAAAAAAGTTGGAAATGTTGTGTTGTGTTGAAGACAAAAGAATATAAGTGGAAGATTCAAAGTGGAGTTATTTAATTGGGAAACGTTAAGAGCGAAACACATATATAAAGAAAGAAACTTGTTGGATAAAGATGATACAAATCCAATATACATTTGTGCCCTAGAAGAATTGGTCAAGCTAGCAAAGATGTACCATGGACCAAAAGTGACCACCTTTGATCGTATTTATATATGCATAACTTATGTTTTTTTGTTATATCATGATTGATACCTCTCCCAATCTTGGGGCATTCCTCTAGTTGGTCCAACAATTTTTCTTTTTCCACTTTTGCCCTTTTCACTTACGTTGGACCACTCCCACATTTGTTTCTCTTCTTTTTTGCATTTTCCTATATTTATCTCCTTTGATTTATGTGATTATTTCATCCATTACACAAATCATTTAAATGTATATATTACATTTGAAAATGTTTGAAGTGCAAATTCATATCCAACTAGAGTAAAGTCTTACTAACACCAAAATTTTTATATTTGATCAATGTTAAGATAATTTGTGTTTCTAAATTGTTTTAGAAAAGCAAAATTGGAGCTACAAGTATACTACAGTCAACCATATGTATACTAGTTGACCGAATGCAAAAACTGTAGCTGAAGTGTTTTAAAAATATACAAAACAGTTCATAACATACGCATCTTTAGGAAATGTGAAGAGACGCTTTCGAGAGGACAACATGAATTTACAGGAGACGTAGACAAAAAAAAAAGTCTTAACATATGACAGCTGGAATTTGTACTCTTATAATTGTTGTTATTTAATTGCAACAAATAAAAACTTATTTTAAAGTGGTTATACATTAAATTTTGCCATAGACTCTGATTCAATCTAAAATACTAAACGCATTGAAACTCAATAAGTTTAAAATTATTCCTTACATTTTGTGTGAAAACTATTACTAATCTAGAGACTAACTACCTCTGTATAGACATCACTATTTTCACATTATTTTTGAATGTGTATAACAGTTCTAAATTGATATTTATATTTTTCACATTTTCTAGTGTTTATGATATAATTTGAAAAGCAGAAAGCATTCTTAGTTAGCCCCTATAATGATTTTTTACATTTTTTATGAAGGCTACCATACAAACAGAATTTTCAAACAAAAAAAATGAAAAAAATAAAGAGAAAGCAGAATCCATCAAAAGGGCAGAGATGAGAAAACATTCCAGTCGTGTTTTGTAACTTTTGAGGAATGTCCCGAATATTTTAATTAATGTGACCAAGACGACTCCTAAACCAACACACATACTACTATATTCTATTTTAATTAAACAGTTAAGAATAAATTAGTTGTTGTTTAATGACATATCATTAGATCGCTTTAACATGCATGCATGCGGAGAATTAAATCTCGCGGGCTTCTGTCCACGTGGCGACCCTGATTAACGACAAACGGATTAATTCAAGTAAACGTCGTCACCAAAAAACACGATCTCTGTCTTGGAACTCGCGACACTTTTTTGGGGAACGTTGTGGTTCCCACCGAATCCACCGAAGCCAACATCATCATCATTTGCATTTGCATCATCCCATCAAACATCGTGTAGTTTTATTGCTCTCGTTCTGGACTACGAGCCGGTCTTCTTTTTGTTTTGCGTATAGCCGTTTGGTTTTTCCTTTTTGGACTACTAAAATACTCTTGTCCACACAAACGTCAAGATACTTAAAACATCTCAATATTTGCATATGAACTAGTTAGTAGTATACATGTATATACTCGTCGGAAGTGACATTTTTTAAGATTGTGAAATATTTTGCGATATTTGAATTTAAAATAGATTAAAAACGATTTAAATTTCACTGTAAAAGCAAATCCCGGTGAATAATTACAGAAAGCCGATCTTGTACCGTAGTTAATTACGTAGTTAGTTTATGGGCATTAGAGAAATGTTTGGTTTATTCAAATCACTAAACAACCACGCGCCATTATAGCTCGTGAGAGTTTTAGAACGTGTGGGTCGATGGGAGCGTATTAGTCACGGGTGGTTGGGTCGCGTGTGTGATATTTAGTAGTAGCTTTGCATGTAGTGGCGAAGCGTAACGCTTTGTGTCTCGGGGTAATCACGGTTTTATGTTTCGAGTTTATCAAATTACTATAAATATAGATTACGTACAATAATTAAGAGTTATAAATTGTATAAATATAAACGTTCGACAGAGCATCTTTTGGAAAGTGGTGGTCGTCCCATTAGTCGAACTAAGTTTCGGCAATCTCAAGACGATCTGATTTTCACCTTTTTAATAGTATATCTATTTTCAAAAAAAAAATTGCAAGGAATTGATAGGTAACTTGCGATTGCGAAACAACTTTAACATAATTTTAAAAAAACTTGAGAAACAATGAGATAGCGTAGTAACAAAATAGCTACCATTTTCATGTATGTGTTGATCAACTGCATCGTCATTTGAAAGTTTATTGGATAGGTCTCGCTTTTCAGGTCCGAGTGTTTAGTATGATATTTATCATATGTGTGTTCGACAATGATACATATGTATAAGACTAAGCACTAAGCAGATTCGTCCGGATTACTCAACAAAACAAAATAAGATTGAGATTTGAGTCTTTGGATCATTTTTCTTTTTGGGTCAAAACGTTGATATTTGTAAGTTTATTGATAATAACAAAAAGATATAAATTATTGTTTCTTAAATAGTCATAAATTACATACAGTTCCTATTTTATCCCATTTTTTATAGTTAAATAATTAATTGTGCTAAATGATTTACCAATTCAATATATATATATATATATATAGTATTTTATATTTAAATTATGTTACTGTTAATGAAATGTTATAACCAATAACTTTTCATATATATATTTCAAGGATTTTTTTTCAGGTATGATGACTACATAATCAGCTACATAATACTACAAAACGATGAAGTATTGGAATGCAAAAATAATCAGCTATTGACTGACCATGATTTGTTATATTTTTGAAACTCAATTGCATGTTTTGTTTTGCCAGCATATATACAAATAACATATCTATTTCGATGAACTATAAAACCCCGTGATTATCCATGGAAACATATATGTGTACCATATCATTATAATTTGGCGATAGAGAACAAAAAAAAGTTATCATGTGGTATTACTATTAGGTATAATGATTTAAGAGGTGGGTCCAATAGCTTTTCCTTTGTTTCTTTTCACTAGTTCAAGATCAAATTTATGGGGAGTATTATTAGTTCTTTGACCTTTCCTTTTTAGAGAGTCCTTCTTTGACCCATCAAGATTCAAGAGCAGAATCTCTCTCTTGCTAAGCTAAGAAAACATGAAAAGTGGAATAAATATTTTTAAAAGAAAGAAGAGTATAGCTCATACATGTGTATGCATTGGTTAATTGGGGGTATGTTGCTTTGATGATTGTAGGAAGGTACTTCACTTGAATAGAGGGGATTCTTCCCTTTATCTTTTGGGTTCTTCACAATCTAATCTATTAGCTTTTCTTTTCATGCAGTATTTTTCTTGTTACTCTAAACCTCTTCCAAATCTTCTTGGATATTCTCATATCATTATGATTCCAAATTCGTTTCTCTTTATTAAAAACCCCAATAAGAATTGGATTCTCATGGTTTTCGATACGTTATTCAGCCATACGACGACTATGAGTGATTCTAGTGAGACTAATTGAGGATTTTTTTTTTCTATTTTTACATGAGAATACTGAAGATGTTTAATTTATCTCTGATTAAATATAATCCATTATACAGCATATTACGATAAGTAACACCGCCTCGTTTGTTTTTGTTTAGCTAGTAAACCGAAATTTTGATCGAATACATTATATAAAAATTCATGTAAAATACTCTACAATATAATACTCTCTTGTAGTCTGAATGTAATTATAAAAAAATGTTTTGTGTAGACATTAGGTAAACCATCTAGAGTATTAGAAACAAAATAATGTAAGTAAACGTAAAACTAAGACGATTTCATGACTAAATTATTTTGAAGGTCGAACCAACCAATCTTAAATACACATATATGAAGAAATATATGTTTTCGAACAAATGGCAATCAAGAAAATGCTTTTTGTGTGTTAATGAAATATAAGGTTGACACATCAATATCGCGTTGATATTCTCATTGTAGATTGTTGGTTATGTAGGGAGACTAATAATGCGAACTAGAAAAAGATATGTGAGTCAACTAAGGTTAGTGTTGATATAGCAACTCTCTTATGTTTTTAAATTTGCCATAAAATAGGTTGTTAGTCCAAATAGCCGATATAAACATCAATAGAAGAGTAATTAATCGTTCCATCGGAACATCCGATGAAATTGGAACGAGACCTATACAGAAGAAAACAAAAGAGCAACTAATCATCTTGATCACATGCCCAATATGCATTTAAGTAAATTGGAGAGAATGATATAGAAAAACAAGACATTATCTACAACTACAAGATATCAAAGCACTCGGTTAACCGCGTCCCTGTGAAGTGTTAGTTATCAGTACATGAATTGTGATTTCAGCATCTTGGTCCTTTTTTTTTTGGACAACCGTCATCTTTTTCTTGATCGGTTTTTATAACGTACAAACATATACTATTTCAACAGTTTTCTTTTAATTTTTTTTTTTTTT
>Ga0041059_1001190_pt1 | contig 20875 bp, 23 predicted proteins | sample AraColnosormetaG_FD_56232 | JGI IMG/M metagenome (GOLD analysis project Ga0041059, IMG submission 56232) | Arabidopsis roots microbial communities from North Carolina, USA - Col MF nosort | ecosystem: Host-associated > Plants > Roots > Unclassified | place: USA: North Carolina | collected... | reverse complement strand
TGTCCGAGCTTATGGCCAGCTCCTTCTCACTTGTCCGAGACTCCACCTTCTTCTCTCGGACCAAGTCCTAGCCAACGATCCTATTGAGGATCGCGGGCGTTTCATTGGTCCTGAAGATCCAAAGGCTAATCTTCAGCCCAGTAGTGTTTGACTCGCTGTCCATTCACAACAAATAATCTTCCAGTGTTGTCTGTAATAACGACGGTTCCATATGGCCTAACCGAGTGGACTATGTAGGGACCTGACAAACGAGAAGACAATTTTCCAGGAAACAATGTCAATCTAGAATCATAAACAAGTGCCTGGTCATTAGGCTCAAAGGTTCGAGTGAGGATCTTCTTGTCGTGGTAAGCCTTTGTGCATTCCTTGTAGAGCTTTGGGTTGTCATACGGATGAATTCGTATTTCATCAAGCTCATTCAACTGAAAAAGTCTCCTTTCTGCAACTGATTTGATGTCGAAATTCATCATCTTGACTGCCCAAGCTGCTTTGTGTTCTAATACCATTGTAAGATGACAAGCTTTACCATAGAGTAGATGAAAAGGTGTGATCCCAAGCAGGGTTTTGAAAGTTGTTCTGCAAGCCCGTAATGGTTCATCTAACTTGTAAGACCACTCCTTTTTGGCTTTACCCATTGTTTTCTCAAGAATCTCTTTGATCTACTTGTTGGAAATTTCAACTTGACCACTCGTTTGTGGATGGTAGGGAGTAGCAACTCGATGCTGAACTCCATACTGAAAAAGCAATTTTGCAAGAATCTTGTTAATGAAATGCTTACCTCCGTCCGTGATGACTATGCGTGGCACTCAAAAACGAGGAAATATGATAGACTTGAAGAGTTTCATGACACTGCTGAATCGTTCTTCGGGCTAGCTATAGCCTCTACCCACTTGGAGACATAATCGACTGCGACAAGGATGTAGAGATTCTTGTTTGATGGTGGGAAGGGTCCCATGAAATCTATACCCCAACAATCGAAGACTTCAACTTCGAGGATAAATTTCTGAGGCATCTCATTACGATTGCTGATCTTTCCCCTTCTCTGACAAGGATCACACTGCGATATGAACTTTGGATACTGTCTTGAAGGTTGGAAAATGACCACCATATCTAGGGCTGTGATAATGCGATAGTATATCAGGAACCTCTGTCGCAGCAATGCATCTCCTATAAACTCCATCAGAACAATGCTTATAGAGATAAGGTTCATCCCAATAATATCGCATAATCTCTCCTAGGAATCTCTTCTTGTTGTAATCTGTTAAATTATCCGGTTCCAAATCTGCAGCTAGGTAATTAACGATGTCAACATACCATGGGTAGTCCTTCTCGACCGCTGTGGTGGCGCAATTCTCAATTGGTGACCAATTCTGTGTCGATTCAGGAGAGTGTCGATCGACAGTTTCAGTGATGTCGATCGACACCATCGCGCAACTGCGAATATAAACTTCCTCTGAAATGTGAGTGTTAATCGACATAGAAGGAGTGTCGATCGACACTGAAGCTCGATTCTGCAACTCATCACATTTGCATTCATCTTCTTCAGTTGTATCAATCATGTATATGTTCTCCTCAGGCAAGAAATCGTTAATAGGGACAACATCATCGATACTAATGCATGACAAATGATCTCCTACACCATAATCAACTCCTTTCTTATCTCTAACATCGATGTCAAATTCCTGAAGAAGCAAAAGCCATCTCAAAAGTCTTGGCTTAGCATCTTTCTTTTGCATCAAATACTTCAAGGCAGCATGATCTGTGTGAACAATAACCTTGGATCCAACAAGATAAGATCTGAATTTCTCGAAAGCAAACACCACTGCTAACAACTCCTTTTCTGTAGTTGCATTATTCCTTTGAGCATAATCAAGTGTCCTACTTGCATAGTAGATGGCATGAAGTTTCTTATCCTTCCTCTTTCCTAGAACAGCCCCAACTGCAGAATCACTAGCATCACACATTACCTCAAAACGTAGATCCCAGTCTGGTGGTTGAACAATTGGTGCGCTTATCAAGGCTTGTTTTATCTGCTGAAAGGCATCATGACACTCTTGTGTAAACTCGAATTTTGACTTCTTTACAGAGTAGAGCAGTCAGTGGTCTTGCGATTTTGCTGAAGTCTTTGATGAATCTTCTATAGAAACAAGCATGTCCAAAGAAACTCCTAACTGCTTTAACATTATCGGGTGCTTGAAGACTTGTCATAACTTCGATCTTAGCTCTATCGACTTCTATACCATGCTCAGAAATCTTGTGACCAAGAACTATCCCATCCTGCACCATAAAGTGACATTTCTCCCAATTGAAAACCAGATGTTTCTCCTCACATCTTGCTAACACTTTGCAGAGATTCTCTAAACTATCCTCAAACGATGATCCATAAACTGAAAAAACTCATCCATGAAGACCTCCATGATATCCTCAATCATGTTTGTGAAGATAGACATCATACCTATCTGAAATGTTGTTGGAGCATTACAAAGACCAAAGGGCATTCTCCGATAAGCAAATGTACCATAGGGGCAGGTGAAAGTCGTTTTCTCCTGGTCGTCTGGATGAATCGGGATCTGAAAGAATCCTGAGTATCCATCAAGAAAGAAATAGTACTTATGATTTGCTAACCTTTCCAACATCTGATCGATAAATGGTACGGAGAAATGGTCTTTCCTGGTGGCAGCATTCAACTTTCAGTAATCGATGCACATCCGATGGCATGTGATTGTCCGAGTATGAATCATCTCGTCTTCCTCGTTCTTGACTATTGTAACTCCTCCTTTCTTAGGAACTACATGAACTGGATTAACCCAACTGCTATCTGAAATCGGATAGATAATCCCTGCTTCCAACAGCTTCATAATCTCTTTCTTAACCACTTCTTTCAGATTCTGATTCAGTCTCCTCTGATGTTCAACTGAAGACTTAGACTCATCCTCAAGGTGGATCCTATGCATGCATACATCCAAAGATATACCTTTAATGTCATCAAGAGAATAGCTAAGAGCTTTACGATGAATGCGCAGCTTGCTTAGCAATAAGGTGAGCTCTGCGGGATTAAGGGAAGCATTCAGTATAACAGGATAAGTAGAATTTTCACCAAGAAAAGCGTACCTTAGCTCTGCTGGAAGTGGTTTCAAATCGATTTTAGGAGCCTTTGCTGGATCCCAATCTCGATTAGTAGTCGGCGTTGGAGTCAAAGATGGAAGAGCTTCTTTAACTGTAAGTTGCATCATATGTTCGGTATATGTAGAAGATTCACTGTCCAAATCTGCACTATCTTCTATGGAAGAGACCAAAACTCGCTCTAGTGGGTCTTCTAATTCCACTACCAAGAAAGTTTTCCCTTCTATGATCGGTTTTTTGACCAAAGTGTTCATATCGAACTGCATAGTAAGATCGCCAACATTCAACCATATCCTTCCTTGTCGAACATCTATAATTACTCCAGCTGTGTGCAAGAAGGATCTCCCAAGGATTAATGGATCCTTAGGTTCTTTCTCATAAGGCAAGACTACAAAGTCTATAGGAATCATGCTCTTTCCAATCATCACGGGAACATCGATAAGAATTCCATCTGGAATTCGGGAACAATGATCTGCCAACACAAGTGTGATAAAGGTAAGCTCAAGATTGGAGTACCCAAGACGCATAGCAACTGAACGAGGCATCAAAATTCACACTAGAACCGAATCGTGGTTGATGGTAACATTTAGTACAAAGGGTCCAGGATCAGGTAGCTATCTTGGAATTCGTTCATGAATATCGCTACCATGCTCTGAAATCATCATAACACTACATTTATTCGTCAAATTCTTAGTGACCATTGTCTTGACATACCTTCTTATTGTGGGAGAGAGATAAATAGCTTCAACTAGAGGCATCTCAACAATCAGCTTATCAATCATAGTCTTGCATCTTAAATCATCTAAGGCTTGTCTTAACGTTTTAGGACTCTTGGGGAAAGGAATTCGCCGATTTGCTGACTTGGTTTCAGTCAGAAGTTGCACATTTTCTAAACGAGCTGGGTGTCGATCGACACCATCGGGAATAATTTCCTCCTCCTCCGCAAAATTGTCGATTCCACTCGAGAAAGGCATAACAGAATCGTCAAGAGTAATTGGTGTCGATCGACACCCTGATGTATCAATCGACACTGAGTCTTTTTCTACATTTAGAAAAGATGAAGGTTCAGCTGAACGTTCGCGCTGAAGTATTGGGTTGAGCTGCTTTCCGCTACATAGTGTGACTGCATTGATAGATGCCGATGTAGAAGAAGGCTCAGGGATACGAGATTGCAGATTGTTGATTTTCCCATTAAGATCTGTGTACTTGCTATTAAAATCATCCACGAACTTTGTTTGGTCCGCAAGAATCTGCGCAAGCATGGAGTCGAGCCGACTGTCTAAAGAGGGTGGAGTGGTGGCTTGGATAGGAGCAAAGATTACTGAAACATGATTCTCTTAATGCTTCACTAGTGGTTCTTGTCATGAAGTTACAATAGCTTACTACATCGAGTTGACTCCGGTATGGCTTGGCTATTCCTTTGTAGAATAGATTGATGAGTTGGCTCTCTTGGAAGCCACGTTGGGGACATTCACGCTAATAAGACCTGAAACGGAGCCAAGCTGCTCTAAGGGACTCGACTAGAGCCTGAGTGAACGAAGAGATTTGCAAACGAAGTGCCTTTGTCACGGATTCATCGAAGAAGTGATATATGAATGCATTCTTTGTATAAGTCCAATTGGTTAGTGAACCTGGTTCTAGTTGACGCAACCATGATGTTCCTCTGCTCACTAGAGAGTGGGGCAAGAGTTTGCAAAGAAGGTAATCAGCTGGTACACCTTCTGCTTTGATAGAGGACACTATGTCTTCGAAGACTTCCAAATGATCTAATGGGGATGCATCGGGAGCTCTTCTAAACTTTCCTCTTCATACCAGATCATAAAAGGCAGGGTGTATAGCAAAGTCTTCTCTTTCAAATGGAGGTAGCTTGAATGCTGATCGGTTGGTGTAGAAATGATCAGTTCTGTTAAAGTTGCCTATTGTCGCTGTCTCGTTCTGCAGAGTGTGTTGATCGACACTCTGATGGTGTCGATCGATACTATCGTGAAAGTCTGCCATTGAAACGTGATTCTCAATCTCAATGTACCTGGAACACAAGATATCAAAAGATAAAGAAACACGTGAATAGGTGATAGAAAAGAAGTATCTAGACTTAAAATGACACCTAGTCTAATGGTGAAGTAAAAGAGAACTTCGGCAATGGCGCCAAAATTGATATAGCTCAAATTACCTTAAGCTTACTCCCTCAAATAAGAGATCGTCGTTAGCACTTAAGGGTCGAATTTCACTGAGTTCTCTATGTTCACACAATAGACTTATGATGTTTTTAAATAAGCTAGACAAAGTAAATGAATGTAAAAGACAAATAAGCAAGTAAACAAGGTGTAGATTAAAGCGTCGGGTCTAAGGAATTGTCTCGAGAGATAGATAAATTGTAGATCTAGCTAATATTAGGATTGTTATCGCACCGCTCTCAAACCCAAACTATGATTTTAGAGTAACCGGTGGTGTTCCGCGAGACTCTCTATACTTAGAGCTAAGATAACCGGAGAAGCCGAGAAATCCTATACTAAAGCATGCATTATTATCAAGCTTGATTATTTCACCTAGTATCTAAACCAGAGCCCTTCTATGAGCCTACCTATTCTTTCTTAAATGCCTAGGCTCATCTGTAATAGTTCAAACAACAAGTACCTATGGTGGGCATACCGATTATCTCATATCAAGTTCTAGGTGATCAATCTAAAACTAGCTATAAGAATAATCAAGATGAAGAAATCTAAGAATAATCCTAAGAGGTTTTCGATCTACTAATTCATCTAAATCCCGATTGAAACTCCCCAAACCCAACAAGGTGATTAGTTAGACATGATAACATAAACACAAATCATAATCTGAATAGTTTGCATTGATGAATTAGAATAGAAGTAAAAGGAGTTCAGAAACCTCTCTATAGTGATTGGATTCTTCTCTCAAAATGTATCTCAATCTCTAAAACAAAACTTAGGTCTAACAATGACCAAATAATTAGGTATATTCGTGTCTAAAAACGTGTAGGGACTACTTTGCAAATAAGGAAAACTTCAAGGCTTCTCAAAGACTTGGCAGAAGACAGAAATTCTCTCAGCCGAAATAAGGGTGTCGATCAACATATGTGTGGTGTCGATCGACACCATCACATGAAAAAACGTCTTTGATAATCTTCATTGCTGAAAAGCTTCCAAAATTCCTTATTATGCTCCATAGCTCCCAGATGCATAAGTGTACCTGAAATGACTCAAAACATACGAAAAAGACTAGAAAGACTCTAAAAACCATTTTGAAATTATGTTATAGATCATTTAAAACCAGGACATATCTGTAGTATTTCCCAATGTTACTAGTACTATCCACAAATCACAATTGTAGTATTACTCTGTAGTATTACCCACATCCGCCAATATTACCTAGATATCAACATAGCATTTCCTAATGTTACTAGTACTATCCACAATGCACAACTGAAGTATTACTCTAAAGTATTACCCACATCCGCAAATATTACCTAGATATCAACTTAGTATTTCTCAATGTTACTAGTATTGTCCATAGTTCACAATTGCATTATTACCCAATTAAAGCGGTATTACAAAATGGAATACTTACCACATTTTCCATTGAGATGTCCTCGTCTATGGTCCTCTCCTCCAGAGACTTTTTCACTATGACGTCCTCGTCTCTCTCGGAGCTCCTCTCCTCTCTCCTCCTCCTCCACGGGATTAGCACACGCGAGGTCCTCGTTTGTCTCCGTTTCCTCTGAATCGGAATTGGAGCCCAAGGTTCGGCTACTACTCCCTTATTATTCTTCTTCACTTGCTTCTTCTCTTTCATTCTCATCCAGCACCTCATCACTTTGCACATTCTCTTGAATTTCTTCAACGGTAATTTCCTTTAGAGCATCATAAAACGTAGCATCCTCAAGCATCGGGGTCTCCGTCCTTGGAGCCGTCTTTGGAGCCGTAGCGTCTGTCGCTGTCGTTGGAGCCGTAGCGTCTGTCGCTGTCGTTGGAGCCGTAGCGTCCATCGCCGTCGCAGTCGCTCAAGCCGGGCAATTCTCCTCAGCCGACACCTTTTCTTTCTCTTTCTTCGCCGGCATCTTAAATTCCTCTTTCTTCGCCAGCATCTTATCTTTCTCGTTCTTCGCCGGCACTTCTCTCTTTCTTTTTCGTTGACCTCCTCCACGCGTCTCAAGCGGCATCTCTAAGAAATCCGACTGAAATTCGAGAAGAATTGACTGAATTCGAATCGGAAATATAACGGAAATAATGGTGGTTACAAGAAAGAAGAAGAACGAAACAATCGATCTATTGAATTTAAAGAAAATAGGGGAAGAGAAATCGATAACGGTTAGAAAATGAAGAATGAATTCGATCGGAAATTTCTGAAAATATTATGGTTTATGTTTTTTGATTTTCAAATTAAGAGTAAAGGTGGTTCGGGTGCTCTGGTTCGGAAACGAACAATGATTTTAGGGGTAATTATTAGGTTCGGATGGGGATATATTAGTAATATCCGTAATTTTAGATTTAAAATTAAAACAAAAATGTTTTTTGAGGAGGATTTATTGGCTTTGCCTTCGACAAAAGGGACTGGCCAGACGATTACTCTATCAAGAACAAGGACAAGAACACTTTGGTTTGCAAAGACTTTTAGAACAAGTTACTTAATTTTTCTCTTCATATTAGATTATGCAATAAACGATGTTTAAATACACAAGCAAACTAGTAACTACTAAGAAACGTGATACGTGGACAAGTTAACACATTCCCACTAATTAGTTAAAATAACTAAAACTCTCTTGGCCACGTTATATTCTTCCTCATTGTATCTCATCACTTTGCATCTCCATCGTAATACAACGCTGTTCCCCAAACCGCTGGTATAGTGTGAAAGCAAGTTCTTCTGTTCCAATGGTACCGGTGAATAAAAACTTCCATTATCAACATTTTTTATTTTCTAATGAGAAATCGTAACGCTCATTCTCTCCCAATTTCCAGCGACCTCTTCCCTATCTCACATTTCGTTTTGTAATTCACCAATTTCCAAGTATTATCAAGGTTGATTTCGTTAGGCAACTCAATGACACTAAAATCTTTAGAGATTTGTTGTTTGCAGAAAAGGAGTTATGAGATCATTTCTCTCTCGTGTACTTGTTGATTAAGTGGGCTAGAATGTCTCTCATACATCTGGATTTTAATCTTCCTGTCCCATGTCCTCCAATCATTCTCTACTTAGGCCGTTATTAAGAAAAGATGTTTGTTTGTTTATTTTAAGTTAGAAAATAGGAAAAGACAAATAAGACAAGGGCTTTTCACTTATTTACGACCCAACCAGTCAGTTGGATCTAAACCTATATGACTTTCAGATCTTTTATCCCCAAAATCGATTTTAAGCCTATAATTCTGAAATCAATTTTTTTTCCTTCTCTTCACGACTCTCCCCAATCATTTTTTAAAAGAGATCAATATCATCATCTTTCTTGTTATCAATAATCCTATTTGTACAATATCAAGACCTAATGAATGCATCTATCTTGATAATCTAGCGTGGTCCGACGGTCAAACCTACACAAAATTTGCAAGAGAATGAATGGACTACGATTAGAGGACGAGGAAAAAATTGTCATAGAGGTCGTGGTCGAATCGTTGGCTAATCCTCATCTCTTCCTCTTTTAGTATAAATTTTCGCTCATATTCTCATATGTTTGTAACCAAATATATGTTTAATCTTCTCCCTTTCACTCTCTAAAACTGTATGACCTTGTGTCATAACTATAACATAACTTTTTTAATTGAAAACAGTTTAGAAACGATAAAGAGCAAATCAGTCTAAATGGATTTTTTTTTGTTTGTTATGAGATTGACTTTTTGTTCTCTAGATATTGGTTATCTCATATTAATAGTTCATACCCTTCTCTTGTTGTTCCTTATATCATCAAAAAAATCTGATTATGTTTTTGCCAAATTTGATTTGCTTTGATTGGAATTATTATCAAAGACTTGTACTTTTTATATGAAAGTTTTGTGTATTTTTTTTGTGGGGAGATTCCATTTATAAGTAGGCTGTAAAGTAATAGATAAAAAAATTTCTCGAAAAGGAGAAGCAGATTGGTGATTTAAATATTGCATTGTTTAAGATACAATTGTGTTGGTGTTTTGCCTTTAGGAACAATTATTAGGGTTGGGTTTTAGTCTCTAAGGTTATATATGAATCTAAGTATTTAGGTACAACTGATACGCTCATGTACAACTATGTATCCGGGTTTATGTATGAATTTAAAAGAAAATATGAATCAACTACATCTAAGTATTTTGATCAAAAAGAAATAACCAAAAAAACTATGACTGTTGAAATTTTTTAATTATTATGAAGTTTTGAGCTAAAAATAAAGGGAAGAAATAAATAAAATATTACAAATATCTTAAAAACCCTGAGAAGTATCTGATGTGGTGCCGGTATTTTGAAAACATTAATTAAATAATTTCACAAATTTGCTCATAGTTGTATAGTTATACTCGGTTGCACATTTTTGCTCATAGTTGTACAATATCAAAAATTTAGTAAATCTAGTTGTTATCAACACTAAAATATTTTTTGTGAGTGGAACCGATGGTATTCCCTCATCAAAGTACCATTACCTTGTATCAATGTATTTACATACCAAAATTCAAGTATTTAAAAAAATTAATTCTTTTTACTCAAATATACATAAAAACCATGAAAGTATAAGGTTTTTAGTGTATGAATGTTGGATTTTGTGATAAGAGTTTCATTAATTTTGAAAATATGATATTTTTGTAAACAACTTGTTATGTAGTTTCATTATAGTCGTGTATACATTATTTAAGTTTTCTTTTAATTTGGTTTTAAATTTCTGTATATTTAATAAAATTTTAAAATCTAGCTAAGGCAATAGATCTTAATTGTAGGGCTTGTATTTGGTTATAACAAAACAAAACTTAATTTGTGCATATACGACAAGGAAATTAATCGTATCCATTATAAGTAAAGGGTAAAACTGAAGTCTTTTAGATTATCACCTGAAAATGGAAGAGAGAAAGAAAACGGTCTGTAATTATACTTTTTTGTAGGAGTCCATCAACATATTTGTACCCATTTTTCTAGTTGCACCAATTGTATCTCTGTAAATATTTACATAGTTGTACCCAGTTATGTCAATTGTCCCAATTCTTCGATCACCAAATGTTTCTACAAAATTCTGCATTCAAGCTACAAATTCAACATTTCTCAATCATTATCATCAATGTTAGATCTTAGTACACTAATAAAACAAGTCGACTTAGCTAAATAAGCATAAATAATAAAATAAAAGTATACAATAAAACAAATATAAACAAATATTCAAATTGAGATTCCACTACAATTTCATTAGCTAATGTTTTATCTAATAAAGTTTTTCACATTGCTAATCTAAAGAATATAAAAAATATTAAATTACTTTGAAGTGAGTTTTAATGGTGGTTGGAGAAGAAAAATAAAATAAGGCATATGCCTTTGAGGTTGCATAATTGAAAAAGGAAAAATTAAGGAAAAATCCAAAAAGAAAAGGAAATTATTAATATAGGCCATATCTTTTAAAATTTCGTATGTATACCAACAAAAGTAAAAATTATCCTTATATTTATCTAAGGGAAATTTGCATATTAACCAACAAAAATTTTATATTTGCAAAAATAACACTTCAAACAATCAAAACCGATATTTGTTGAACTTTATGTAATATTGCCAAAGTAAACCATGTGTGTAACACACGCTCTGTTGCTTCTTCATTCTGAGTTAACCATCGATAACTTCTCTGTCTGCCTTTGTAAAAATTCAAATACTGGTTTTTATTCAGAGAAGTTACAATACCCAAATCTGAAGAATCTGGAACTGAAAAAGAGAAACCCGGGAAAGTTTTGAAGAGGGATATAGTCGTGTGCAGTACGAGTGGCGAGTCTAGGGTTTAAGCGAATTGAACTTGTGGGTTTCGCATTGTGGGTGTTAAAGGCTTCGATTTGTGGAATTCAGAGCACAAAGCTTCTACAATTGTTGTCGGCACCTATATAACCATCCAATTTCAGTCGATGTTAGGGTTTGCTCTTTTTCATTTGGGGTTTGCTAATTAGATAGAGATTACATCAGTTTGGGTTGATAGAAGGGACCATAGTTGTTTATATTTGTGTCCTCTTCCCTACAACCACCGAATTGCAGTCCCAATTGGTCGCAGCGAAGGGCTCCATCAAGAAACTTGGTTGCTCTTATATCCGGGCAGGCAGTCGGAGGTATTAATAGTACTATTTTGTCTTTTAGACTAATCAATAGTTTTATTGATAGGAATGCATCTCATAAACTCGGATTCGAGGAACTGTATTTCGGGAATCCAAGTTATTCCAAATTTATTTGTGTGTTTAATTACTTGTGTTTTTGTTGTTGAAGACAACAATTGTTTGCCGTTAAGGTAGTTTTAGGGTTTACTCCTTTGTGTATGTAATCCATTTTTTATGAATGTAACTTAATGAGAACTGGGAACATATTGCATGTGTCAGGTAACCACATATATTGACATCTATTGAACTATTTTTTTCAAGTTGTATTATGTGCTTTGTATATTTTGAATTTGGGTATTTAAATGCAGCAAATCAGTGATGATTGTTCATTTGATTTTCAGGCTATCTGTTCAATGGGGGATGTCGAGTTGCCAGAGCGTTTGTTTCGGCTTGGTGTTGAACCCGAAGGCCGAAAGCGGATAAACAACTACTTTACCCTTAGGTGGATTGAGATCATCAAGTCTGCTCTAGATCAAGAGCATTTGAAGCAGTTGGAGGGTTCACAATTTGGAAGTCTCTTGAAAATGGGGACGAATCAGTTTTCAATAATGTTCTTGCATTATATTCTATCAAGGCAGGTGGTGACAGATTAGAAGTACAAAATGTGGTGGGTGTTTGTAGGGAAACCAATTCGATTTTACATTGATGATTTCGCACTGGCAACCGGTCTTAACTACAACAAATCTGGATTCAACAAAAAAGATGCAAGAACTAGAGGGAAGATGAAAGCGGTTCAGAATCCGACGAGGTTCTACAAGTCACTATTTGGGAAAGAGAGAAAACCTACTTGAAAATGGATTGTAGGAAAGCTCACTATGGGGAAGAAATACAAAGACCCTCTAACTCGATTTTGCCTAGCTTTGCTGCTACTAGTGGACGACATTTTTAGCCCTACATGTGCGTGAACAATCATCAATCATGACCATGTAGAGATGGTAAAAGATGTTGATTCGTTTCTTAAATATCCTTGGGGCAGAACCTCTTTTCTTTTGACAATTATAAGTGCAAAACAAAGAACAACCAAGGAACTTGCACAAGATAGAACACCCATACAAGGGTTCCCTCATGCGTTAGTTCTTGTGACAGTGACATGTTGTCCAGCGATCATATACATGGCAGACTCGGTGTTTAACATACTAGGCCCACCAATTCCAATAGAGAAGTTGGTGCAGTATGTTTTGGGGAGGAGCTTGAATATCAATGTGCATGATGCACGCACTATAGACCAAAATGGAATGGTAATATTTTAGTTCAATAGACTCTTCTTTGTTTTTGGTATTAAAGTTGTATGTAAGTGCCTTAACTATTCCATTAATCCTTCTATTTTAGGACCGAGTCACATCACTACTGAATGAAGAGCTCCTTGCAAGAGAGATCGACTTATCTTTCTCTAGTAAGGAGGATGATGAAGAAGTTTCACATCTGCTGCTCCTAATAATGGAGGACCACTCATTCGAGCATAACAGTTGGAGTGGTGACATGGACGTTGTTGATGTTAAACAACCATCTGAAGATGAGTGCATGGCAGATGAAGCTGTGAATCTGTCTAAAAGTGATGGTGACGATGAGATGGAGGCTGAGGTCCCTGGTGTTGCTACGGAAGAGAGAGAAGAGGGTGCAGTCGGTGAAGGTGAAGACTGCTTGGATGGTGAGGTGAATACGGCCGGTTACACAGAAAGATAATTTCAGTTTTGATGATGGAGAAGATTCGCAGCATGAAGTCCTGGTTGCTGGCGAAAGGGAAAACACTTATAGGGAGTCGGCTGGATATGGGAGTAGGCAGGCAATGATCAAAGAGGCAGCTGATGAATTTTCAAAACGCGTTCTGAAGATTCAACAAGCAAACAAAGATGAATTGAAGGCCTACTTTGATGCTGAACTCGTTAAGCATAAGAAAGAATTGGTGGCAATGCTTGCTGTATCTGTTAGGGAAGCTGTAAGTGGGATAAATATACAGCATGCTCAGAAAGGAGAATGCAGCAAATGTGTAGCGGATTGCTACTCGACAAAGGTTAAGTGACCTTGATTTGTAGTATATGTCTTCAAGTTAAGGCACATATAAGTTCTATTTGATTTTTATGGACAGCTTATACTTATGTTACAATTTTATTTGATGCATTAGGAACAAAGATATTCTGACCAGCCAGGAAATAAGCATGGCGGTTCCCTACTGGTTGAACTTGAAATTGGGCTAACTGGAGGAAGTGACAGTGTACCGGGTGCTTGTGGCATAACTAGTGCAGTAGATGTGCCAAAAGGTAGCAAAACTGATATTATTAATGAGGTGAGACAACGGTAAATATTCTAACTCATTTGGTTGTATTGTGGATAATTGACATATAAATGTAATGTGAATTAGGTTGGCGGTGACGATTCTAGTCAGAAAGGACAGAGGAAAAAGTCCAGTTCTAAAATGGATTCCCAATCTACTACGCCACTAAAACGAGCTAAAGAGAATGAGTAGGTGTCAAGCACAAAGGTAGTACTATTTATGTCTGTAGATTTCCTACACTAGCACTTCTTTATGTTGCATTACACCCACTTACTTTCACTATTGGATATTGACAGATTGGAAACATAGAAGAAGTGCATGCACACAACCCTGTAAGACTTGATAGTTATGTTTATAGTAAAATTATATGTTCTACATGTGTCCGCTGAACTATGCACATTTGTATATGTTTGCAGGATGTCGTTGCAATAGAGCAATTGGATGATGAAGTAGACATTCTGGGACCTATTTTTTCATTGGGCCTAACGCAAGAAACTATGGATGACATCAGCAGGTGGTTTCCAAGAGGGAAGAAGAAGACATCCCCCAGAAAAGTTGTTGTTTTGTGGTCCAGCAACCGGATTAGGGACAGTCTAAGCATGAGCAACAGAAGAGTGTAAGTCTTTACACTGACTATATTTTCATGAGAACTTGGTTGTGTTATCTCCTAAGGCAAACTTTATATGTTACCATGTAGGTCTTATGCTTTGGTGATGGCAATGTAAAGAAAAATACTGACTTTCTAACCATTTTAGAGGCCCACACACTGTTAGATGAATCAGTAAGTTCTACATGAAATATGTCTTCTATTGTAGCTAAAAATGTGGTCTCACTTCTTGTTGTTTAGGCATAGTCGTATACATGCTGTGTGCTAATAAAAAGTTCATACAGATGCGGCTGGATAAAAATAAGCCACTTCATTTTGATTTCCTACATTCAAGTTTCTTGCCAGAGCTAAGACGCCAATAAAAAAAATTATGTGGAGCTTCAGATAAAAGTGCTTTTTACTTCACCACGCTGACAAGAGTCCCATTCATGGTGTGCCCGAAATGTTTTGACGAGGTTGATGTCATCTACTGCTCGATGCTGGTCGAGAGGCAGCATTGGGTTGGGCTTGTCGTAGATTTGAAGAATTGGGAAGTGCTTGTATTAGACTGCAAAAGAGAAGTGTTGAAAGACGAGCAGGTGGAGAAGTACATAGAAGACATAACAATCATGCTCCCGTACCTTATTAGAAAGCATGGAGTAAACATGAGAATGCTAACACAGAGGTTGGATCCAATGACAATGAGTAGACCCAACATACAATGCAGTTGTTCTTCATTAGGTATGTTTGTGTTTCATTTTTGAGTTTCACTAATTGTGTACAACGTGATTGGTTTAATAAAAATTGTAACGAGAAAGAGTGACTTACATACTGACAACATGAAATTAATAAAAAATAATTTTAGCACCCTAATCATTGTTGAATTACAGGCATTTTGTAGTTGGAACTTGCATATGTTTCCAAGTAGTACAATTATTATGAAATATAATAGTATAACATATAAAACTATTTCTCCTATATGCATATGCACTTTGCTTGTTTGCCTATTTAATCATAATATTCATAAACCTGTAGCTGAAAGATAGAATCTTGCGTTGGAATGAAATTTTATATTCTCATACAGCATAAACTGAAACTATGTATATGTCATTCATGAACATATGGTATTATTCCTTAAGTTTCATCAAACGTTTAATAAAACTGATTGATTGGGTTCATGAGGCAGTATAAGGGTTTAGTTTTGTTATGGTTTATCCCAATGCTGATGTTAAAACAAACCTTGTGTCTACAATTTTAGATTCCTCATTGCTTGGGTTCCTAAGGTAGTATTAGGGTTTAGTATTTTGTTTCTTTGACTGTATAGTAATTAAGAAAAATATGGATGAAGCAGAATATGAAGCAAAGAAGGGTACTCACACAAACTGCGAGGTTTCATATATATACATTTCAAAAGCGGTGTTACAAGGCATACTTAATTACATCGGGATTAAAGATACCAACACAAATATACACGGATGACAGGGAGTACATAACAATCAAAATAGTAAGATATACACCAAAGTCGGATATACCAAACTATTATGAAAAATGTATTGTAGCCTGCATTAGTAGAAGTAAACAAACCCGCTTCCGCAACATATGCGGGAACATCCATTATTATGCCCAAACCAGAAAGTTTCCTCATAACACCTTTTAACACCCCATAGCATTAGTTGATGGTTTATATAGCATTAGGGTAGGAGGTTTTGTTGTGGCCAACACCACAACAACGTGAACACCTCTGTCGGGACCTTGGTCTGTTTCGCTGCATATATAAAGTAGAGAGGCTGTTAGCTTTTAACCACTATAATGGACTTTGTACTGTTTACCGTTAGGAACTAGCCTTGAATTCACCACGAAACAATATCCGTATCTTCCTTGGTCTCCCTGGTGGCCGACGAACAAAAGATGGATGCAGCTCGCCTGTAGTTCCTAAAGCAATTCCTGTTGCGACCTCTCAAGCAACACAGTGAATATGATAGATTTTCTCATCGTAACTTAGTTTCACTAACTCATTAAAATATTTGTTTGCTTCTAACGAATCTGTATGGACGCCAAGCCTAGCAGCACTGGCTATTGCGTGAGCACAAGGGATCCCTAAACCCTGCAATTCCAAGCACAAACAAGTAGACTCGTCCAATATGACAATTAAACATTCCCTAGTCCGAACTTAGACCTGGAATTCAAAGTTGCAAATAGGTTTAACAGACATTGACATAGCAGCCTGATTGTTTTCCTCAACTCTTTCATGCACTCTAGGAGCTAATGTTGTAGGGCAGTCTTCAGCTTGAGCCCTTCTAGTTGCAAACCAATCCATCAACATTGTTCTTATGTACTCCAACATGCAAATTAGCGGGTACTCCCCGTGCCTCTGTGATAACGTTGTTCCAAGACTCACATATGTTACTATCCATAATATTGAAATGCCTACCTTTTGAATACACATTGGTCCATTCTGAACACCTATACAAATTACAAAATACATGGTTATGGAGTCAACTTCAAGTTTGCCACGTTACTATCAATATATGTAAGCTGAGAAACACACATACCCAAATCAACTAAATATGCAGCACATCCTGGGTTTAATTTTTGGATCTTCAGGAATATCCGATTGAAATCAGTGACATGAAAAGCTTGTGCACCTTAAGACATTAGTCGGCAGAGGCTTTTTGGCTTGTATAGATGTTTGACATTGCGCCAAAGGTGAACCGTACAAGCAACATGGGTGGCTTGCGTATAGACCTTCAACAAATATTAAAAAAATCAATCATTACTCCACCAAAACAGACCCAGCTTAGGCGGAGATTAAGTAATTCGATATTTGTATTCTATATGAAACAACCTTAGAGGCATTGTAGTGTCTAACCTTACTCAAGCATGTGTAGATGCTTGCATGGCAGTCTGATATAAACATTAAATTCGGATTGTCAGGAGCTATAATGCTGAGCCGCTGAAAAAACCATTCATATGCGCTATCATTCCCATAGGAGCTATAAGGTTGAGCCACTGTTAATGATACCAAAAGCCAGTGGGAAGATCTGAAAATTTCCATCTTGGCAACATGTTGATATGAGACAACCACCATATTGTCCCTTCATAGATGTTCCATCAACAACAATGACCTTGCGCATATAGGCATACCCTTTAATGGAGGATGCGAAGGCGATGAATTAGTATTTGAAACGGCGTGGACCATTTGGCTCATCATCATACTCTGTAAAGCACAAACTACATGGGTTGCTTGCTAAAGGAGTCCAGCGTAAGCTGGAATCAGTGCATAGTTGCCTGCCATTGCCTGCCGTAGATCCCAAAGACTTCTCCATTATCACCTCTCTAGCCCACCAAGCTTTCTAGTAGGATATACTAAAATGATAGTTGTCAAGCAAGAACTTCCTAATCACAGCAACATTTGGACAACGTTTAATACCAAGAAAACGAGATTGCATAAGTTCGCCTATGACTTGAGTTGTTGCTAAATGGTGGTATCTACGCCTTTGATCAATCTTTCATGTGTGTCTCTGATTTGCCTTTCGCACTTGAAAGCTGTCAGAAAAATCTACCTTAGGTGCATAAACACGCCATGGACAAGTCTTTGAGATTCATTTCAAAACCACAAAATTTGGAGTGGAACTTGTGGTTGATGGTGTGTATAGCTATCTTAATCTTGCAATCAGTCTTCGACTTATAGACTCTGCCAACATACAGCTTGTCTCCTTCATATTTAACATCAAAGAAAGCAAAGTCCAAACCTGAAATAAAATGAACATCTCTCAGCAAAATGAATTAGTATGCAAGTTAAATAGTCCACGACGATCATAAATAGAATAGTATAACATAAGGTATCTATTTTAACACTTAATCCAATTCCAAGTTCTGAAAACCAATCATCAAAACAAATCTATTAGTAGATCTGGAAAACAAGTTATACCTTCACCTTTTCTATCATTAAAGACCGGTGGGGCGTCACGACCAAAAAGTATAGCATCATCACTGAAATCGGAGAGTATTGTGTTTAATGCTTCTTGTGCCCGCCCCCAAAACAGAATGTTCTCCCGCTGAAGTTCAGTTTCTTCCACATCATTGGCAATATTAGAAACATGATTACCAGGAGGCGTGCCCACAGCTGCCCTTGAGGAATCTACACCTTCAATATCTCCATTTTCCCGAATGGTGATAGCGGGTGGATTAGGTGGCATGGTGAATGGAACAATTAGCAAGTCATCATCACTATCGCTAGAGCTATTTGTTAAAGTGGCTCTACTTGGACTAGCATTCTCTGCCTTCCCAATTGGGTCCATTATTCCTTTCTCTTTGTCAGTAGGTGGACATTCAGAGCTTTTCAGTCGGATGCAGTCTTCAAGCTCTCTAATATTGATGCCTCCTCTTGGGAAAAGTTCCCGCCTGGTTTTATGTCGTTGCTCTGTCTCTGTTGTAGCAGCTGTTTGCTCTTGAGTAGGCCCAACCAAGGCACTATCAAATGCAAATTGGTGAAGTTCCTCCTCTGAGTCATAATTTGACTCGTTAGTGTCCTCTGAATTGAAGTTCTTGTCAGCTACAGCAACATGAGAACTTGGAATAGTATGTTGGACGACAGTGACAAAGAGATTCACCTCCTCTATATGCCGCCTCATTTGAATGAACATTGTAACATCACTATTCACTAATTTATTGAGGAGGAGAGTCGTTCCCTTAATCTATAGCCATCCACTCTGGATATTGGTATGCCATTTTGATTGTAATGTCTTTTCCACGAAAGCCAAGTTTATTTTTCACCTTCTGAGCTAGCTCTCCGTACGTCATGTTGGTCCTGAGGCGAATGAAGGACGCTCCTTCGACAGTCTTAGGTTCAAACTGCCAGGCTAAATTATCAACCCTGACCCACTCGCCAATCACCAACAATACTTCATCTTGTCCTGCCGTCTACATTGCGTAAGGAAATAGGTCATTAGGTATTACAAAGAACATAATAAAAAGTAATTATAAATCTCAACCCATAATGACAGTTTTCCAATTAATTTTAGTGTAAACATTAATTTCGGACTAAAACAAAAATCGTGATTCACGGTTTAATTTTTGTAAATCCTAACAAGTTGTTTACCAGATCTACAATCATGGTAAGTTTTATATTCGAAAGAAAAAGTCAGTACTTTAACATGTAAAGTTTATACTGGTCAATTAAATCACCAGAGAGTAAATTCAGAAACTGGAAAGCGATGGTTTTGTACCTTTCTCTTTTGATTCATCGTATGAACTACCGAATTATTTTCACCACGATCCATAATGTTCTGTTTTGCAGGTTAGATCTCTGCGTAAAAGGTATAGCATTTACTGTCAATAAATAGAAAAGTAGAGCATATTCTCTGGTGATATTATGGGGAGTGTATTTTATTCAAATTATATTTACAAACCGCAGGCTATGTTAATGATGTGACTTTTCTTAAGCGGTGCTAGGGAAAATATTTACTGTTTTCAACAGATGCCACGTCAACGTATTTCACTTCGTTCTCTGTCTTCTTCACGCGCGTAGAAGACGAAGGAAATAGTTGTGGGAAGGACTGGGTTGTCATTACGCAATCCAGTCCAAAAGTGTTATTCACCTGTCTTCTTCATGGGTTCTCTGACTTTGGTTTAGTCTCTGCATTCTTCAGTTTATACTTTTACTTATTTATTAACTTTACCCAAAAGTGTTATTCACCTGATTCACCTTTTATTTAATTATATGATTTTAACAAGAAAACAAATTCAAGCAACGTTGGAGTTTTTTTCGGAAATTTTAATTTTTATTGACTTTGATAAAATCTGAAGATAAACTTTGAAGATTATACAAGACAAATCTTCTTTTTTTTGTCAACCTTTCGTTTCATTCATGAAAACAAAACGAGCATAGTAGCCACAAGTACATGGATAATAAGGCTGAAAACAAAGCTGAACCAACATAAAGAGGTACAACTAATAGCTACATAAGGATAAAAAGAAGAAATCAACAAAGGATCCATGATAGCTTGGGGGCCAAAGCTAGGTAGCAAAATGGCAGACGAAGTAACACGGTTTGTCGAAACAATAGTCACAATCAACAACAGACAAAGTGACGTTAAGTACGGTTCCATGTCCGAGACACTTGTAGGAACGAGAAGAACTACATGAGTTAGCTCATCGGCAAGGAGGGTGATGACTACAATCATATAGTCGGGCATGGTTTGAGATAAAAGAATGAGAAAGCTTCGGTAATAATCGGTCGAAGGGATAATAATGCCTTTCTTTACAATCTTTGTGTTTTCCGAATGGTTAGCACTTGGGTCAACTGCAAATTCAGAAGAAGCGGGAATGAAAGATTGAAGAAGCTCCGGGCGCAATAAATCTTTGTGAAAACATGATTTGAACCGTTACAGTAAAGAGAATTCTGGAAAAGTTAAAATCGGTTGATGACTCAAAGTAAAAATGTAACACCCCCGAACCGTTCTAGGACTAAGAACGAATCCGAAAGCGTTACTTGTGATGCCCGTAGACGATCCGACCGAGTTCCCCGAACACATCTGGTACTAAGGTCAGGCCATCCTTGAACATCGTTCCTCACGAACACGG
>Ga0041059_1001189_pt1 | contig 20888 bp, 13 predicted proteins | sample AraColnosormetaG_FD_56232 | JGI IMG/M metagenome (GOLD analysis project Ga0041059, IMG submission 56232) | Arabidopsis roots microbial communities from North Carolina, USA - Col MF nosort | ecosystem: Host-associated > Plants > Roots > Unclassified | place: USA: North Carolina | collected... | reverse complement strand
TTTTTTTTTTTTTGTTATAACTTACAATTAAATATCACCCACACAATTTTGTAGGTTTCTGGTTAAAACTTACCATTAAATTTCACGTGCAATAGCTGGAGGTCATGTACATCAAACGGCTAGGAATAAATCTAATTTTCTGATCCGAAGGCTAATAATCTCTCGTTTCCTTAAAGAGAGACACTGAAGCAATGGGATGAAGCACCGGGCTGTCTCTATGGGGGGGATGAATCGGTCGTCTCAGAATCTCCAACCGGCCTGATTTGTAATGATATACATATATACGTACATGTATATACAATCATTACATATATATACACGTACATGTATTATATAGGTGTATACAATCTTAAATATGTATAACGTATTTGTCTGTAAAACATTTCATGTTTATGCGCAAGTGTTAGATATCCACTAGCTATATTCGTTTATTGATTTCTTGAAAAGTAAACATATGGTCGACCACCAAGACATCATGAATCCCTAATGAATTATAAAGAATTTATAATGGCCAATTTCGAACATGCTTACGTATGATGGCATGATATGTACGTTAAGATTTTGGTAATCACCTGTGATACATCAAAATGATGATGAGATCCAGCATTAACATCGTTTGTATTAGATGATATACAGCTGAACTACTCAGTCTAATTATTGATGATATTATTTAAAAAGTATTGTGATTTTGGTAAATCACCAGTGACAGATCACAATGGATATATCCAGCATAACAAATCAGTTAGGATTAGATAATTTGTGTAATATGTGAGTTACATATCCCGATGTATGGTACGTAAGTGGAATTGCACTTTGTCCAAGAATCTTATCCCTTTTCTTATATCTTTTAAATCTTATCTTTCTCCAGCATTTGATCGAACCCTGGGACCCACAATTTCACAACTTGAATAAAATGCGTCTCCTTTTTATAAGAAAAACAAATCTTTCAAATTTTAGCTCTTCTCTAAAGAATTTCTGCTTTCGTTAAATAACATCGTTAAAGTGATTCTACTAATTGTTAAAGTTATGCAAATCACTTTAAGTGATTCTACTACTGTGACGACACTCATACATTATCTCTATGCCAAATAGTTGAGTGCCAATGTGCATGCCATGCCGATAAAGATTTGTTTTGTATTCATGAAAATTTAAAGAAACCAAATAATCAAAACGAAGCAATGATTAAAGCGAAAGCCCATTGGCCATTGTTTGAGGGAAGATGCATGTTCGTACGATTTCGTATGTCGTAAGTACAGCTTGGCCGTAGTTGACCCCAAAAAACAAATAAAATAAGATGATGAACAAAGACATCTTATTTTCAAAACTAAATTGATAATGACGTTCCAAATATTTATACATATTTCTTGGTAATATATATGTATTGAATGGAATGTATTGTTTTTCATGATAACTAATGTAGATCATGTATTATTTGTAAAGACGACATGGTCCAAAAATAATCATTACCCATACCTATTCATCCATATAATACATACATTGAATATATATATAGTAGACCTATGTTAGTGACTTTGTGTATAAATACCCATGTACGGCACTAGTACTAAACCCCAAAAACGTCTCTCTCTTTCTCTTTCTCATCTCTCTCATAAACATGATGAAGAAGAGCAAGCTGATCGCAAAGGCATGGAAGCAAATGTCAAGCAGAGTTGCCAAACACCGCGTCGCCACCGGAAATCCTAAGGATCAATATCATATACCACATGACGTACCAAAGGGACACCTTGTGGTGTACGTTGGTAAAGATGAGGAAACTTATAAGAGGTTCGTTATAAAGATCACGTTGCTTCACGATCCCATCTTCAGAGCTTTGCTTGATCAATCAAAAGATGAAGCTTACGACGATTTCACTTCCGGAGATTCCAAGCTTTGTATTGCTTGTGACGAAACTCTCTTTCTCGAGGTCCTCCGTTGCGCTTCTCCTCGTTATTCGTTATGAGTCTTTGATTCAAGAAGATGGTTCTACTACTAACGTTTAGGTTTTTTTAATAATGTTAGAGGATCCATTTAAGGAGTTTGTGAAATGAGCCATTTTTAGGTATTAGCTGATGGTAGATATCATATAATCTTCTCATCGAAGCCTTCATTGATTAAACATGACTTGTCTTGTCTAAACCTATGGTGGTAATATTAATTAGGGAATAATAATGAGAATAAAAGTGGTAAAAAGTACACTCAAGCAATAATAATTCAAAGGTTGTTTTATTTGGAAGATATCACAAAACTGAGGGTAACCCAATTGTTTAGTTAAAGTCGGGCTTCTCAGGGTAAGTGCAGCCAGATCTTTGGATCACCACGTTCGACGCATAGCATCCAGCCTTCACGCATTCCTCAATCGATTTCTCTTTCACCAACTGTGACATAAATCCTCCCACAAATGCATCACCTGTAAGAGAGATCAACAAAAATAGTCGGTATTGGTTCTGTCTATGACACAGAGAAGAACATGTTTTGTATCAGTTTCAAGGAGAAAGTTCGTTTGAATTTTGAAATGCTAAAGGATCAGCTTATTCTATGATCATGTCAGTTTCTATCTAGTATAATAATAATAAGCATAAAGTTGAATGTAGGTTTGGTTACAACTCGGTCTTTCGATTATCAAAATTAGTACCTGCACCGTTGGTGTCAACCAGCTTCTCCTTTGGGAGAGGGATGACTGGATATTTCTTCACCTTTCCATCTTCAGCAACAACCACTGGATCAGCGCCCTGTGTAATCACAGTGGTCCTCTTGTATGTTCCTGTGGCCTTGGGAAGCTGTGAAATCTTGATGGCTATTTGTTCGACATCTTCAGTCTATACATATATAAACATATAAATGGTTAATTCTTATCTCAGCTATACAAAACAGAACAGCCTGCTGAAATTTAGTCGTGCTAGAGAAACTTCTTACCTCCCAGCCATGAACCCTAGAGAAGGTTCTTGCCTCTGTCTCATTGCCGAAAACGAAGTCCATGTATCTGTAAGATCAATGTAGAGTGTTATTCAGTACATTTACGCAATCAGAACATCTGTAATGGATAAAATAAAATTAGGGAGAGCTTACGGCAAGAACTTCTCCTGCACATCTTTGAAGAATTCACAGATGAATGGAGCAGAAAGGTTCATTGTGAACACCTGAAGGATAGGTGAATATGTAGAGGATGTCAATAAAAGAAGCAGTTGTAAACAAATAAAAGATTCTGCTGAAACAGAGTCTCATGAAATGGAGGACCATGTCTTAATTACCTTGTTGTTTGCAGCAGCGTGCTCAGATACCAACTGAATGGATTCAGGCGATACTGTGAGGAAGAATCCAGCAATGTAGTAGAACTTGGCCTTCTCAACTACCCAATACACATTTGATCAGTCAGATCACGAAGAGATAATACAGAAGTGTTAAAAGGATGCAACGATGGGAAAAGAATTTTACCCAATGCCCAGTTTTCAGGCTTCTTAAGGTGATCAACCTTGTAGCAGTTTGCAGCTGAAAGATTCGCAATAAGAGACCTTTCTCCACCAACAACACAGACACCACAAGTTCCAGTAGGTGCCGACTCATCTTCATAATAGTGAACCTGATACAAAAGCATAGTGTCATTTTAATGCACTTTGATTACAAAATCCGAATTCAGTTTCAACAATAACTTCATACTATCCTCAAAAGACAAACGGAACAGCAGCTGCGCATTGACTCAAACAGAAAACAAGAAAACCAAAGAAGAACCAGGAAACACAGCTTACATTAACACCAGCTGCTGTAGCATCCTTCTTCATGGCCTCTCCATATTTGTCCTTTCCAATGGATCCCATGTAACTGGTTGCCCCAGGAATTTGAAGCATCCACTGCAGCCACCAGAAAGTAAAAAAAAAAAACCTTGATTTTTAGCAGTGGTTACTTATAACCCATAAAAAGTGCAAGAAAAATGCAAAAGAATCTACCTGAGCCACTTTGATTGAGTTCTGAGTAGCACCTGAGAAAGAATAGAATAACCAATATATCATAATCTTGTCAACGTATAAACGATAAAAGAGTTACAGGATCGTCAAACAGGACAAAAGATTAATTACCTCCGGCAATGTATTCAACATTGAACTTGCTACTCATCTCATCATACCTTTTAAAAAAAGAAACAAAAAAAGTTTCAAAGTGAATTTCTGTTTCTCAAACCATCAACTATATAGTCTATATTATAAAGAGAGGATGAGATATTTAGCTGAAACAATCCAGACTTCTGAAGCATTGAATCAATCTCTACTTGAAAGTTTAAATAACATGATCAACACTCTTGATTACCACACCTAATTTTAACCCATCAAATACCAAAAGCAGAGCATAAATCAATACTTACATGGGCAAATGTTTGTCTTCCGCGAGAATCGCATTGTTCAACTTGATGTCGTATCTGTCAACACGATTAGAGAACAACATAAACAAAAAAAACGCACACAAATCACAGAGTTTATGCCACTGAAGAAGAATCAAACTATCAAATCTAGATTCAAACCAAAATCCCAGAGAGAGATAGCGACAATGGATACAGCAAAAGGAATTGGAAACAAATAGAAAAAGAGGGATCTGAGAGTTTATTTACTTGGTGAGAAATTCGTCGTCGACGACGGCAGAGATATCGAGGAGTGGGTTACCCATACCGAGAAGGATTCCATCGTAGTTAGAAGAAGAAGCCATGATGATGAATCTGAGGTTTAGGTTGAGATTCAGATCTGGGATTGGTTTTTGGAGGCAAGTTTAGTTACTGCTGCTGAGTGAAGCGTCTTGCCTTTATAATCTTAGCTCGAGGGGAAGTTGGTGCACCAACGACACATTATTATTCTCTTTTTAGATTTTTTTTAAGTATAATTTTTAAACTAAATTAGTACTCTTTTCTTTGTGGACCGACTAATTTGTATTGAAATGGTTTACAAATGTATGAGTTTTCTTCATTTGATGATTTTGTCATTTCATTCATAATCATAGTAATTTACTCATTTTATTCTACGAGTGAAAAGAAAAAAAAAGGTTTGGATGTATGTATGAAATTGATAAACTGATTGAAGTTATAAGAGTATGTAAACAATTCAAGCAACAAAACAAAATTCTTCTGATCGATTCAGAAAGAACATCACTTTTTCCAGTGTTATGAATCTTCTTGCCTTACGGCAGAGAAATTTTAAGGCAGAAACAATAACTTCAAAACTCATGAAGAGCCGTTTTTTTGCTTTTTCTTTTATTCTAATCGTAAAACAAGAAAACAAGAAGAATTCGAGGCTATAAAAAAGGCTCCCAAAAGAAGATTCGATAAAGAATTGGATTTTACGATGTTCAGAGATGATCACAGATTGCCTTTGTGAATTCCGTGGTGGTCGAACTACCTCCAAGATCCGCGGTTCTGTATTTGCCCTCTGCTATGGTGTTGATGATTGCACTGTGGATTTGTTCTGCTTGTTCGTTGAACTTCAGGTGACGCAACATCATCACTCCACTCAGAAGCAACGCGGTTGGGTTCGCCAAGTTCTACATCACCCAAAACAGAAAGACAACAACAAATTTAAAAATCACACATATTAATCTTTCAACATTGGATGCATAAATGATACTCTTTAGCCCGTAAATGATGAAATTGGAATGATATATTGTTTGAAGGACCAACCTTTCCAGCGATATCAGGTGCAGAACCGTGAACTGCTTCAGCAAGGGCTACACCATCTTCTCCAATATTACAACTGCGTCAAAGATAATAAGGCCTTAAGATGATGTAGCTCATAATCATACTAAAGATCACTATTACACAAGATGAAGGAACAAGTGTTTTTACCTTGGAGTCAATCCTAGTCCTCCAACCAATCCGGCACACAGATCGCTAATAATGTCACCGTACAGGTTTGGCATCACCAAGACATCAAAAAGTGCTGGGTTTTTCACAAGCTGCAGGTATCTCAAGATTATCAGTCGCATATTCCACATGTAAAAACAGTGGAAAAGCAGAACTCAAATACAAGTTGCTAAGAAACCAAACTTCTAAATCTACAAGGTGATCCCGAGTCCCGACCACTAACTTAATTAACGAAAAAATAGTAGATTCGGTGTCATAGCTTACCATCATACAGCAGTTGTCAATAACGACCTCCTCGTAAGTGATCTCAGGATACTTCTCAGCAACCTCACGACAACACTGAAAAACGGAAGCAAAATAAAAATGGTCTCAGAACAAAATGTAAAAAAAAAAAAACTAGCAGAAATAACAATCATTGCTTTGATCCCTCCGTATAAGAAATGCTTGGAGTTATAAAACGGGCAGACCTTGAGAAAGAGACCGTCAGTTTTCTGCATAATGTTGGCTTTGTGGATAGCAGAAACTCTCTCTCTTCCATGAGTCTTGGCATAGAGAAAAGCATACTCTGCAACTCTCAAACTCGCCTGACGGGTAATGATTTTAAGACTTTCCACCACACCTCTAACAACCTATTATATGCGTCAGGAGAAAACAAAACCATCATTAGAATCATTTATTAGAAGAACTAACCTGAAATATTCGATCAATAGACTTAAAACAAACTAAACCTGATGTTCAAGGCCACTGTATTCTCCTTCCGTGTTTTCTCTGATGGTAATGAGATCAACATCATCGTAACGAGTTTTGTAACCAGGAAGACTGTAACAAGGTCTAACATTGGCATATAGATTAAGCTCTTTCCTAAGAGTCAGGTTCAAAGAACGGTGACCTTTCCCAATTGGAGTAGCCATTGGACCTTTCAAACCAACTTTGTTTCTACGCACAGATTCGAGACTTTCCCATGTCAAGAAACTCTGTGTTCTCGGATCTATCTCAGTCCCAACATAGTGTTCTTCCCACTCAATTGGTACACCAGCTGTTGTAAACACCTGGATCAGTACAAAACGCAAAAACTATCAACAAAATTGCCGAATTCCCACAAATTATCGTACAAAATTCAATCAAACAATTATCTCGTAACTATGACTTCCAGAACTCGAAATTCTGCGCAGAAAAGAGATTAGGATGAGGGACCTTTTTGACAGATTCGGCGATCTCGGGACCGATCCCATCGCCAGGGAAGAGAGTTGCGGTGATCGGAGTGGTGGAGGAGCAGAAAGCCCTAGCGACAGAACTAGCCGCACCTGAGCTAGAGTTCACGGCTCCAAGGATCTGAGTCGATCGGTTTCCGATCAGCCGTCGCGCTAGATTTGCTGCCATGGTCATCGCTTCAAGCACCAAAAGGACGCAGCAAATGAAAAATTATTATTCGAGAGAGAGAAAGAGAGGACTTTTCTGCGTTGTGGGACAAAAGTTGTAAAAGAAGAAGCGAATATTTCTTCTTCCGTCAAAACGCTGCGTAGTTTCTAGGTTGCATTAGGTGAGTACGGAATTTAAACGGCACGAAGTGTTTCCTTAAACCCCAGGCCCAATAAAGAGTTGTTTTAAAATTGGTTTCAGCATCGGCCCAATTACATCTTATTTAACACACAAACTACATATATAGAACGTTTACGTAATACGTAAGTATTATTACGTCATCATACATACACTAAACCGGCTCCGGTGGCTTCTCCATAGCTTTATGCGGTGGTGCAGGTGCCGGAAAATTAGCCAACGGCGGTCCGTAGTGTAACTGCGACGTTGATTGAATCCCTTCTCTCCGGCCGATTTTTCGTCCGATGAGATAAAAGGCGATAGCGACGATCAGAAGGAGAAGAATCGCCGGGAACGATATGTAGATTACATAACCCATTGGATTAGTTACTCTGCTGGATTTTCTTAGTTCCCCAGAAATTTGAAGGACTTTATGAAACAGTAAGACGTTTCGAGAAGAAATATTGATAAGGACACGTGTCAGTAATCTAGCGTCGATGTGTCAGCTACGTGCAGAGATCCGGTTTAGGAGATTTAACATTTCAAACCGACGATTTCTTTATGATTCCGCATAGAATTACACAAACCGGATTCGGTTTGTAGCTATGGTCCTATGATGATGATATATGTATATAAACATAACATTACAACCAAATTAAGAAAAAAAGAGCGAAAAATTCTGAAGCAACAAAAATCCATTTTTTTTCTTCTTTTCTTAATACACAATTAACGAAGCAGAGGAGCAATCAAAAGCGAGAGTTTTGATTCTTCGGCTTCCCTCTCGACGTCACTTTGATCATGAGATTTCTCACAATGTTCTTCTTCTTCAACCCAATGATCCGTACGCAGTCACGTTTTTTCTTGAACCGGGTCCATCCTGATTCATACCTACTGGTTTATTCGATAACCGACGTTTATACCGCTTCAAAACCGAAGCCAAATTCTCTTTCCCCTTTGGGAAAGCCACATCACCTGCAGCTGTACCGGTTCGGCCTTTTCTACAAGAGATTGCCATTTCAACGTCTTTGATTAGATCAAGAAGTGTGACTGCGGTTGTGCATTTGCCTTTAGCCGGTTTTGCAGCCGGAGGTAACATTCCGTTAGCTGAAGTCGGACTCGCTCTCTGGTGGCTCGCTGGAATCTGAAGGCAAAAGCACGGTGTCATTGGTGTCCGCAGCTTTGAGAACGCCGGATCAATCACTCCCTGTTTAAATCCATACATGTCAATATTTTCAAACTGCAAAACTGTGATTTTCAATGAACTACTGCGGTTTTTGTTACCTGTAGGCGGTTGAGAACGTAAGTGTACTTTCCCCAAAGCTCAGGCCGACTCTCCATGAGAGACAAGTCAAGGACACGGTGAATGCACCAAACTCCAAAGCTCACAATCAAATCAGCTCTCCAAACGCAACCATCTCCACAGTTAGGAACCGATGAAATTAGTGGCTCCCCCATGTGACCCACCTGGTTTATTTCTCGAGCTTCAGCTTCATAGATAAACTTCTCTCGTGCAGCTACCCGGTCAATCAGTTCTTCATCAACTCCATCGCTTTGTCCAAACAACCACTCGGATCCTTCAAGTTTAATAAGCTTTAGAATACAGTGCCTGAACGACTGAAGAAGCTTAGCCTCTGCATCAACATTAGAAGAAGCGTTGTTGTCTATATTGATCGGATTCGATCTATTCCTGAGCTCCTCACCAACAGCACCATTCCTCTCCGCTACACCAAACTGCTCAAAGGGCTGTCTGGACCAAAGCGATCCGGTCCCTGTTGTTGCACTCTGTGGCAAACTGTAGGCATCTCTGTAGCCTCCTCTTGATTGAGAAATGTCATCATAAGTCGAGGGTACTCCCACCCGTGACCCCAAATTAGAATATAACGATGATTCATTGCTTAACCGACCATAAGACGCACCATACCCTCCTCCTCCACTTGACGGATCCCAGTATCCACTCTTGTTGTTTGGTAAATGCATGTTCCTTGCGGACATAGACAATCCTGAGATATCTGGCATGCTACTATATTTTTTCTCATTGGCTACTGCTGCGCCAACAGTATCAGTATTGCCAGAAGATGGAACACCGTAATAAGATCTTTCAGATTGTCGCGATATGCTTCTAGACCCAGCAAAATTCTCAAACCCAGGAGCTGGTCCAGGGGTTAGACCATTCTGGGACTTCTGTTTCAAGGCTAAAGCAAGTTGCTGTGTATAGCTCAATGTACCAAGCGCCATAGATCTCGATGTCGGGATCTCTCCACGGGATTGTAAGGCTTCAAGCCTTTCTTTTGCCAAATTGTCTACATATGACTTCATCTGGTATCCGTGAACTGTAGCTGGTTGTTGGTGTTCCCAACCCTCTGAAGATGATGGAGCACGCAGGCTAGAGTATCTTCTCTCACTCAATTCGTAAGCATTATTATTATTAGTGGTGTTACCATATGCACCCAACATCTGCATACGGTTGACCAACGGTGACGGTGACGAACCTCTTTGTAATCCATACAACGAATCGATACTTCCCGGTGTCCTCTGCTGCTTCAGTGAATCATATAAACTTGAAGTCATCTGTGAATCCATTCCCTTCGCAGTTGGTGACATGCAATATCCACTGCTAATGTCTTTTCCAAACGAATCTGCTTTCATAGAAGAGGCTGACTTTTGATCAGTGCCAAACAGCTGATCTAGTTTCTTTGCCCTGGCTTCAGCAACCAATTGCCCATGAAAATCATATAAATGTCCCCAAAATTCATCAAGGATCGCAGATAAGTGTCTCCGGGCAGCACGTCCCAAACCTTGCAACCGTGAAAGGCTTCCAGTCCCACTTCCCCCTTCCCCACTTAAGCTGCGGAATGAAGGAGGACCATCAGATCCGACAGTAAAGTTGCTTGTAGGAGCAGCTTTGGTAGCTTCTTCTGTTTCCCATGAAACCCCTTCAACATCCTTTTCAATAAACTTGCTGTTATTCTCCATGCTAACAATCTTCTCCACAGGACTCATTGGTTCAATTTTCGCCATCTTTGTTTCAACAATCAGATCCTTATCACTGACCTCATTAACCACTGTTGACTGCAATACAGACTGTTCCTTTACATCAGAGTCTTCCTTAAGACTACTAACTTGAGAGGTAGAGTACTTTACATCCAACTCTCTTTCCTCTGGAGGGCTCGAACGGATTTCTTGATCCGTCATTAGAATGTTCTCTGGCAAATCATAGACCGAGCTAGTAACAGACGTAGTATCCAACTGATCCTTTACCCTGCTTTCCAACCGCACTATTGATTCGTCTTCGTTCCTCCTTGTTTCTGTTCTTTCAATTTCCTCTTCTTGAACAGATGGATAAGATAAAGCATTTTGAGCATCCATGTTCCATATTTGAGCTTCCGCTCTGTTACTCGCAGATTTCAGCGGCGTGGCTGCCAGCCAGAGTATCAGGCATAAGGATGCACATGACGATACAAGCAGAGTGGTGTACTGAATCGAGGTGCCCATCACGGTATTCCATCTCAAACCACCAGCCCAGTCACTGCTCCCAAATACCATCTCAACAACAAAAACAACATTCAACCCCAGAAATCCCAAAAACGTTGTAAGTGCGAGGAACTCGCCAACCTGAGGGATTTTATGGACACCCATGATTTGTCTCGACGAAGCAATGCGGAAAAGCGGTATTACCGAGCAAGGAAGCATCATTGCCACCAAGACCTGGGTGAATATAAGTAACTGGTATATTCCGTCTGCACCAGATGTCCATACACAATAAAGCGCAGGAGCAACTGCAAGAATTCTGATTGTAGCACGATGAAGCCAAGCGGGTATTTCTATCTTCAGGAAGTCATGCAGGACGACCTCTCCACCGAAAGCCCAAGCTAGTGCGGTAATTTGACTAGAGAAGAACAAGAGCATCAAAAAGACCACTGGAATGAGCGGACTCATAAATACCTGTGATCAACAATCAAGAACAAGATAATTAATAATCACGAGAGATTTCTGAACATTTTCCCTAAAAATGAATTATAGACTAATACGAACATAAAACCGTCAGAACAAACCTGCTCCATTAGTGACAAGGCATCGTGAAAAGTCAGTACCACAAGGCCAGTACTGTGAAACACATTAGCTGCTGCATTCATCAATACATAATTTACAAGTGACAGTCCGCTGAAGACACCAAAGATGGCGAACAAATGGTCTTGACACAAGCTGCTCTTGTCGACATCAGACGAAGATGTACTTTCCTGTAATAGAGCGTTCACTGCTTAGTATAATTATTGCTTCTTAACAGAAAAGAGAGATACATATAAAGAGAAAAAAGGTACCCCAGCAAAATAAGAATGGATATAAAAATTGTGAGGGACGATGCTTGCGCCAAGAAGACCCATCAGTGCGAATGCGCTCTCTCCATTTAACCGAGTTAACACTCCATTCATAGAGAGTGGGATCTCAGACTGACTCAGCAAGACGCCAGATACATAGAGAAGTAATACCAGGCCTGCAGAGTAAATGGATACTGTATTTGCCATACCATTTTCCTGTCAGAAATTGTATGCATGTCAGCTAATTTCCAATAATGCTATTTCAAGAACGTGGAGAAAAAAAACAAGACAGGAAGACCAGTCATACAAGGAAAGAGGCGAAAACAGGAAATAAAAACGCATCCATGGCGGCCAAAAACACTCCAGTGGATAACTCCACCCCAAACAAAAGGTTAAGTGCATGCGCAACTCCCACAACCTGTTTATAATAGAGAAGCTCAAGTCAGAGGAATCAAAATTTTATCACATAATAAAAAAATTAAGAACAGCAAAGATTGTAAGTAACTACCATGGTAAGGTCGAGCAGAATTGCTGAGAACTCCGCCTGAATGCCCAAGAACATGCACGTCCACTTGTCATATTCTTCATTGCAGATCTGTCCCAGTAAAGAACATTAAAATGTTAGAAAAATAGAGAAGGTGGTTAGTAGAATTCCACTTTGAGAAAGTGACAAGACAACCACAGAGCCCAGTTTGTTATTTTAAAAAGTTTGTTCTTTAGAGATCAGAAAAATGTTTACCTGAGCCAAGTGTTTACCAGTCACAACGCTTATGCGAGCTGCAACATATTGGCATAAGATGGCGGCAAAATTGAAAAGCAGAGTAATTGCCACCAAGTCATACCCGAAACGAGCACCTCCTTCGATATTTGCAACCCATTTCCCGGGATCAATATATCCGACAGAAACCAAAAGGACAGGAAGTAGAGCAGGAACCATTCTCTGGATAAACCCTAGCTGAGGTCTCACATTCACAATTTCAGCTTCCATCCTAAATCTATCTGATAATATAATTACTCAGAGTAGGATTCAAGGTCAACTCTACAGTCGTGGTTCACTAAAAGCCTCAGTTGAGTAAAATTCACAGATTTGATCTAAAACACCTTCCCTCGCGAAATCTGATTCCCTCCAAAGCTAACACACAACAACGAATCAGTCGGTTCTTCTATCACCGAGGCAAACAAAGCCACTCTAACGCTTACTTGTTATACAACTCTGTACAGTCTTTCTTTACCTAATAATAGCTGAAGTTTCCTCTAGTAACCAGATGTTAAGTTAAGGACCAGACCTTCTTCTTATTTGCTGCTTCAAGGAGAGAGATCATACAACATTCAGCTAAGTTGGTCCAAATGGAGGAAGCCCTAACAGAGCAACCAAGAGCAGAACATAGACTTCCATATGCTTAACCACTACGGATATCTCCAAACCATTCGAAATCAGCTTCAGACCTGAATTTTTTTTTTATGGTGAAAATCTTCAGATACAGTAGTATTACAAATCAATAATTGATCTTAGTATGAAGCAGCAACAAAAAGAAGATAAGCTCAAAAAAAATACAAATTTCAACTAAACTGAAGCTAAAAGAATCGTAACGCTGACGAAAAGCAACAAAAATGCAAAGATCCCGTATGATCTACGCATTCAGATCTTCAAGGAAAAAAAAGGTCAACCACAAACCAAGTACAGTAGTAAAAAAGAAAAAAGCTTAAATCTCGCAATTAAAACAAAACCCAGAAACCGAAAACAATCCCGAAGAACTCCAAGTCTGGAAAGTCCAGATAATGAAGAGGGAGAGAGATCTAAGCTGAAACTACGAATTCGATCCACCTGATGAAATTATAAAAAGCTGGAAAAAAAACCCAGAAAGTCTCATTTGCGCAAAAGCCGAGGGAAAAGCTACAAAAACCCATGAAAGTCCGTACAAAGCCCCCCAGCAAAATAAAAAAAAAAACAGAGGATTAGGGTTTTTGAAAGAAGTCACCTTCGAAATCGCCATGATCGCAAGTTGACCTAACAACAATAGTCTCAGTGAGAGAGAGAGAAACGGATCTTCAAAAGAGAGAAACTCTTATCAAGCTACGAGAGATAGAGATAGAGAGAGAAAAGAAGAGGAAAGAGAGAAAGAGCTCAGTTCCATCGAAAGAGAGAGATAAAAGAAGATCGAAAAATCAATTATATAAAATATTTATATATAAAAAACGTATACATACATATTTGTATCTATAGGTCTGAAGGTTATGGGTGCTCGTGCCACCTTCAAAGAGAGAGAGAGAAAAAAAAAATTATTACTTGTAAATAACATGTAAAAATAAAGGTATTATTCTTTTTTTTCTTATAGCTAAAAAAACGTCTTTTTAAATAAATTTTCCAGGTTTAACATATAGTTTCTTTAATCCATCTTTATTAATCTTTTTAAACTAATCGTAGTTTATTCCATGGACGAAGAAGAGAATTATTATTACTTTAAATTTCTCGACCCCTCTTTCTCCTCATTACATGTAATAATAATACATCAAACAGCTTGATTATGGAGTTTCAAATGGAGATTATTTTACTTGATTTTGTGAAACGCTAGCTAAATTTATTTTTGTACTTTTGATTTGAGTAATACAAAAATGTTGTTTTCTAGCAATTTTTTTAATTTTTATTAAAAATTTAAAGGGACGGTTACAAAGCGAAAAATAATATAAACGTGACTAACTTTAAGAATACGAACAAAAAATAAGGAATCAAATCTTCTAACTCGCAAAAGATTACATGTGTCGAGAAGATTTGAAATTTTTTGTTACATTCGAGAAAAGTTTACGCGATTCTCGCATACTATAAAATTCAAATCTTAAACAAATAAAATTGTTTAAATATTGTATATATAACTTTTGGCTACCTTTTTATTAGAATTAAAATCCAAACATAATTTAGATCTATTTATCTTATATTAGAGACCAATGTCTAGGAATTTTTTTAATGATTTACTTATTTTAGTATTAAAACAATCTTTAAAATTTTACAAAAATACATGAATAGGTTCTATTATACATTTCAGCGTTCTGCAAAATACTGAAATTATAATTTTCCTTTTGCATAAATATAATAAAAGAGAAATCAAAAACTTTATTTGAAAATGACGTTATTTGAGAAAACTAACTAAAGTTGATGATACAATTAGGCGTTATCAAAAGCTGAAGTTGTTGACTAACGAAAATGGAAAAATAAATGAAGGCGTTAGTACCATAAATATGTAAAATCGGAAATGAGAACAGGATTCGACATTATACTCCACAGAATGCTATAAATAATACGTCTTTATATAGCAAGTTTTTATTTATTCTGCTGTATATGTATTAGACATCAATATTAATTGCATAGAACAACTATTTGTCAAAAATAAGAATTCATGGCCTTCCCTCAAATAGAAAAGAAACAAAACAAAAAAAAACATTTTGTTTTATTTGTCTTTTGATCTCAACTAAGAGCTTGATTTCATTAAATCATCATTGAAAAAACAAATACACTCTACTTTTAAACTAAACAAATATCATATACGAATTTCCATTTTATACAAAATATGTAGTTGGATACAAAATAATAGCTAGATTTTGTTATCACCAGTTATAATAAGTCATTAAGATTTGTCAATAGATTCCAATAAATGTATCATTTTACTAACGAAGAAACAGTTACTATAGTTAGTTAACTGAATCATATTTTAGTATGGTTATATTGATTGATCAAACCATCCTTAACCGAACTATCCAAATCACAAAATCAAACCCAAAACCAAAAGAAGAAAACAAATATAAATAGAATTTCTACTATTTTTGGTCAAATATAATCCACGTGTTCCTAATCATCTCCTACATCAATGGAAGTACAGCTTGGGCTTTCGATAACCATACATTGTACCTTACTATTTTTTCCAATTTGATTTCTTTAGGCTTTTTTTATGTAACTTGTCACTATATATTTAACATACTCAACATTATCCATATTCTCTTGTGAAAGTATATATACATGTACATTGGATAGGAAGCAAATTAAAACACAAGAAACTAAAATTTTGCATCAATGAAAGGAACATGGGCTCCTCTCAGTCCTATGTTGATGTATATGTTCAATGAACCATAACATAGAGACCACACTTGTTTTTTTATAACACTATAAATATATATAGAAACAATATTCTTCAAGTACTTTTGAAATAACACATACGAATTTTTTTATCCGTACCGATGAGTAACCAACACAATTTAAAAGTTTGACTGAATAAAAAAAGTCAGAATTCTTCAAAGAGTCAAGATAGTCATATTTCAGTTACATATGGAATGTATAATGATATCATACAAATAAGTTCTTTAATATGTTTTGACTAATAAATCAATTTCAGTTATTTAGTTTGGTCATAAGGAAGTTTTTTTTTTATAAAGTCTCGTTGATGTTGTTTGGGCAGTTAACCAAAAAGGGAACAAAGCTACATGGTACAGATCATTCATCAGCTTAAAGAATCTTTCTTGTCGATCTTTTTTTAACTAGATTGTGATCTTTTGGGCTTTGTGTCCAAATATTTATTTATTAGTACTATCAATCTATTAATAAAATGGATTTTTGTTAACATAACCTTTCATTAGTGTAAGGGACAATTTAAATTATTTTCCTTCTTGGTTCACTGAATCTCTCTTGGGCTTAAAACACATGGTGGGTGGGTTCATAAGAATTGGAGATTTGAAAATTTTAGTAATTAACCTCGAAACATGAGACGTCAGTTACAAATCAGAACTCGTTTATTGTTCAATTAATTGGTTCGATTCAACAAATGTTTTCGTTTAATCAAGTGGGTTTTCTTTATTTTTGTTCTTTTTTTAATGTATGTGAGTTATTACGTGGAGACCAGAAGAATAAGATCGAATCGGGGATGTTTTAGGAGGAGACATATGAATTTTAAGTAACTTAAACAATTCGAGATTATGTAATGATTTTCTATAATTAAAGATTGCTTGGCTCAGGACTTTAGATCGAAAGTTGTAGCTCAGACAAATGTTTTTGGTAGTAAATTGAATCGATTTGATCTACACATTCAAACCAAGAAAAATTGATTAGTAATATAAGTGGTAGCTAGGTCTTTCAACAACCAAGTGTTGCAATCGATATTAGTGTTTAGGTTGGCCCAACAAATAATAAATTTAGCTTGGGTCTACGTAACATTTTTAGAAAAATTGAAGGCAAATGATCTATTCTATAATCGGAAATGTCAAAACAGCCCCTTATATCCAAAACCATCGGACCAAAAATTTACAGTATCTAACGTAAACGTATATGAACTTAACTTAAAATGTAAATGAAATGCACTAGTTGATATATTATAAAATCACAAAACAAATTTACATTTTGTACTCCCTAATCAAATCCGACTTTTAGATTGACTAAGAAATAATCAAATATTTACTCATCCCGATTCACAATTTTTTGGTATGAATCGTCTTGGAGCTCAGTTTTGATGCATATTATTACTTGTGTTGAGGCACATATTCCTGCAATACACACCAATCAAAAATTTCATGATTATTAAACAAAAACTCGGTCTAGTCTAACCAGCTTTAGACATAACTTGAAACAAAGATAATGCATGTTTAGATATTCGATCTAGTGATACCATATTCAACTAGAAAATAATAAATCATAACGGGATCATGACTTGGATATACTGTATGGTTCGGTTTAGGGTTAAATCCGTATCATCTATCGATATACCTCCAATTTTATAAACAACTCTCTTGCGGTTGGTGCAGATACGATAATATGTCGAGCGGTTGGAAGAATAAATCCCTCTTCGACGGCTTTGTCGATGAATAACAGCAATGCATCGTAATATCCATCAACGTTTAATAAACCGACCTGCAAGAAAAAGAAAACAATAGCTAACTCTATCAAAATGTCGGTTATTATCTTATACCAGACCAAACCGGTTTACATACCGGTTTATCATGGATACCAAGTTGTGCCCAAGTTATCACTTCAAGTAGCTCCTCTAGTGTACCATAGCCACCTGAGGATTGACACTTCGACAGTGAGGACTCGTTGACTTAGTCAAGTGGCACGTATAGTAAAACTCAAGAAGATTTTTTTTTTTTTTCACTTTCATTTTTGACCTCTTAAGAAAAGTCAACATCTGATTTATGAAAAGTAGTCCTTCTCTTCTCTTTGGTACTTTTTAAGTCAAAGGTCAAAGGTTAGTGCACTCATCACAATAGTTACCATTATGTTTCTCTCAGAATATTCAACTTTATAATATACCAGCACTACCCAAAAAAGAAAAACAACATTTTGCAACTCATATTACGATCTTTTAATGTCTGCTCAGAAATATAAATCTTACAGATATAAATTGCGAACATAAATTTTTTCTTAAATTGGATAAGAAACAGATGTCCTTTGTCGACATCTATTTTCACTGCTTTTGGATGTTGATGGATCAAGGACTTTTTCTGATTATTCACTTTAATTATTTCAAAACTATTTGTCGTGATTCTTTTAAATTCTTTGACTCCTGGAATCTCCCACATATCATATTAACCACATGTTATTACTTATTAAACGCACTCTTTAAAGCTCTCTATAATGACTAATAAAAAGGTTTTTATAAAAAAGCACTAACATTACATTATGTAGGGGAAAAAACAAACACTAAAACATCACCATACATATATGCATCTAGCTTTATAATATTTCAGCATCATATACATTGGGGAACTCTAAATGTAGTGGCAAAGTTTTCACAAGTGAATATCAATAATTTAATTTTTCATAAGTTTATCTTTATTATTTGTAATGAAGATAGAAGATGGAGAGAGAGATAGAGAGTAAAAATTACCAGGCAAAGTAATGAAAGCATCAGAATGCTTAGCCATCACAGCTTTTCTCTGATGCATGTCTGCAACTTCCTTCACTTCTCCTACTGTTTCTCCAGTTAACTTTGAGTTTGTTTGCGAGACATTGACAGAGTGACAAAAAAGAGCATCATCATTACCATTATTGTTATTATTCTTTATTCAGATCCACTGAACATTGATTTCTAATGAAAACTCAATTAATACCTCTTGCAACATGAGGAGCTTGGGGATGACTCTGCATCATAATAAGAATTAAAAACCATACCTATCTACCTTTATTTTCATAACTCTCAACAAAAAATGATGAGAATTTTAATGCAGTAAGTACTATAGAATAAACATAGAGTAAGTACCCAATAACATGACGACCACCATCATGAACAGCTTGAGACACCAAACCCATTAAACCTATGCTTCCTCCACCATAAACAAGATCAATCTTCCTCATCACCTGTTCATCAAATTTTGAAAACCGAATTTGGTAATTATCCTGTCTTCGGTTTGTGTCAAAGAAAACAAATAAAAATTGACATATAAACTCTTTATTAATTAGAGACTGTATTAATAAATACAAGGTTTCTTAAGAATCCTCATGCATGATGTTATTGCAAAAACAGAACGTTTTATCATTGTTAAAGAAGACCTAAGAATTTTTATAAAGAACTTGCAAGTTGTATATATGCATACCAGTTCCTTGGCCAAATCAATGGCTGCATCTTGATAACTAGCTTTGTTCCCATTGCTACTCCCACAAAAGACGCAAATGCTCTTAAACCTTGAACTTTGTTTCTTCGTCATCTCTCTTTTTCCCTCTTCATTCTCCATTGTTTCGGCTAACTTGTCAAAGTCGCAACTTTTTTTTCTCTACGTTTGTTTGTTTCTAGTTCTTATGGAAAAACAAATGAATAATTTTTTTTACACAAGACAAGTCTATTATTAGTTAACTCTCTCTCTCTCTCTCTTTTTTTGTGTGTTTTAATTAACTCTCTTCTTCTCTAACCCTTTGTTATGTTTTATAGTGTGGATTGTCTTTCTCAAGTCTGCTAGGCACGTGAGAAACGTGGTCACACGAGTGTTCCACTCTCTGGCTAGCTCTTTCTATCAACAGTATTCTAACTCATCGGTTAAGTAGCACAATCGCATGCAAGTGGTGCTCACACGCTCTTTTTCCTCATATTTCATATATATTATTTACAATCTTCCAAATTTTGTGGGGGTCTAGTAATCGGTGAATTATTTTTACTCATTCTCTATTTTTTTCTTTCTATTTTTTTATTTTGATATATTTTTTTCTCATATACTTCATATTTGCAATCTTCCAAACTTTGTTGGGGTCTATGAATCGCTGAATTGTCTATTTGATGAATCGGTCATCCAAACACCAATTGCATATTGTTATAAAACTATTTATACTAAATTTCCGCATTTCCGCTAGCTAATATTTTCGAATTTCAAATATTTAAATTTTGGTACTTAAAAGTTAGTTTCTTTAATAACTGAAAATCCTTTTAGGTCAAAGTTTAGAGACTAGTCCTCACAATCTATCCCCTAGAGATATAAAAAGTTGCATATTTGTCTATATCCGCAATAATTTAAGAAGTTATTATTATATGCATGGCCACGGAAAGGAAAGTTGATATTATACTGTGAAAATCTTGTCTTTCTTGAATCTACATTGTTTCTGTTCATGATGATAATAGGAGTTCCTGTTCTGGATAGGCCAGCATAAAATGATTTCATATATGTTCGACGCTAAAGAATAAGATACGTATGATTTGATTGGATTTTATTTCTCGTGATTGTTTAAAGCTATGAATTTTTTGTTTTTTTTCTTTGGTTTGGGTGCCAATCAATGATATGATTAGGGTAGCAAATGTATTGGTGTATATATGTTGGGTGTCGACAAAAAATGCTTTAGTGTTGATTTTCTCCTTGCAATAAAAACTCAAATTTTAATGATACAACGTGGAGATATATTATGTTTCAGATTATACGACAAAGCGAAATTATGGTTAATTTGTAGCATTAGCACAATAGTATATCATATTTCAGCATAATAGCGGATGGTAATTTATAACGTGGCAGAATTAAAGCGTGAGAAAATTTGTCACTATGTCATTGGTGGACCTGACTATATTACTTATGTCCTAAGACACGTTAATACGACGCGTTTCGCTTTGGCCAAAGCAATGTGTTGTCTCCCCTAATTCATATCTAAATTAGCTATTGAAACCAAGATGAAACATAGAATAGTATCACCCAATAACAAACAATCAAAAGTTCCAAAAACTTGTGGTATTTTTTTTTTTTTTTTTTTTTTT
>Ga0041059_1001188_pt1 | contig 20894 bp, 19 predicted proteins | sample AraColnosormetaG_FD_56232 | JGI IMG/M metagenome (GOLD analysis project Ga0041059, IMG submission 56232) | Arabidopsis roots microbial communities from North Carolina, USA - Col MF nosort | ecosystem: Host-associated > Plants > Roots > Unclassified | place: USA: North Carolina | collected... | reverse complement strand
AATAATAATATATGGGATTTTTAATTAATTAAAGAACTTGTGGAAAAACATTTAAAAAAAAAAAAAAATAGAACAATTTTACGGCAGTGTAACGATTTGGTCATGTTTTAAGAACCGCAATAGAACAATTCACCAAGCCTTTACGAGAGCAGTTACACACGGTTTCAAATTGTTTCAAAAGTTTTTCTAAACAACTGAAAATACGGAACTGGTTAATTTTATTGATTTATACAATTATACATATGTAAAATTATTTGGAGCATTTGAAGTATTTGGAACAATAGTCAAAATTTGACAATTATTTCGTGACATTGCACTTATTAGGCTGTACGTACATTCATTTTTGTTTCGTTCACCATTTGTTCCACACCGTTTATTTGCTTATCCCGCAGTAATCAATTAATCATACTAGTCTTTGGTTCTCGGTTCGGCAACCAATTGGGTTTTCAGTTATATTTGTTTCTCATTTCTTACTCGGTTTCAACCAAAAAAAAAAATCAAACTGACCGATCTAACCAGCTAACCAAAATCCAAATAAACCGCGATAACCGAGATACACCGTTAATTGGTAAAGATATTATAACCTACAGTCAAATCAATTATTTCATGCCATGAATTGTTTGTAAATGTTTTCTTTCAAATTGTTTTGTCTGGTAGTTCGGTTGCAAATGTAAATTATTTGTTCGGTTGCAAATGTAAATCCCACCAAATTGTTTTGTCAGGTTGTTCGGTTGCAAATGTAAATTATTTGTTCGGTTGCAAATGTTAAGTCCCACCAATTTAAAGTTGTTCGGTTGCAAATGTAAATTATTATATATTTTTTGGAAATGTTCTTACTTTGCAAACTGTCTAAATGGTAAACACTTTTGCATCTGATTATTAATAATATTAAGTACTAATAAATGATTATGGTTATGGTAATAACACTCATAATAAATCTTGTATTAATGCATAGCATGGGGAAAACAAAATGCTTTGAATAGTCATGTGATGAAAATCCCTTTGCTTGAGTGGGCTGGTGCATTGATGTGTTTAAACAACTTTTGACTTAGTCTCTAATGTGTTTTTAGTGAGTTAATATGAATGCAAAACTTTGAAGTACTATAAATGATTATGGTTATGGTGACACTTATCATTAATATTGTGTTAATGCATTGCATGGGAATAGTAAAATGCTTTGAATAGTCACGTGATGAAAATGTATAGTCACGTTCATCTCTATTGATAAATGATATTACTCAAATTAGTCGTAAATTTTACTTTTGCTGAAAACTAGTCTTCAATTTTTTAACTACTAGTTTCAATCAAAGCTTATTAAAAGATGATATTAAATATATTATATTTTTGTGATTTACTAAATTTCTATATTTTAAAACTAGTAGTATTTAATTGTTATTTTTTGAAATTTACAATTAAACAATAATCACTATTAACTATTATTGGCTATTGCATATAAATTTTTAAATATCTATCTTTTTAAAACAATTTGTTTTCCTGGAAATACAATAATAAGGAACAAAGGAAGTATTTAGCATGTACTCAATGAGATTTAAGTTTCTACTATCTAGTTTTTATGGGAGTATTTAGCATATACTCAATGGTTTTCTAGTTTCAGGTTCTTGTTTCAACTACTACTTAAGGTCATTTTGTATATGAAATTCGATCTTAAGTAACAAAAAGTAATGCTCGTTCCCAAAACTGTTGTCAAATTTACATAATGTGTATTCATTATTCAAAATATTTCACCTGCCTCCACTAACCTCCAAGTTTTCTTCATTCACCGTTATTAAAGCCAGACGACTCATAGGCATTGGCTTCTATGTGGGTAAATCTCAACACAGTAAAAAGAAAGGGGAAAGAACAAACGTTTATTGATCTTTGGAGATAAACTCGACTATTACAAGATGTTTTGGAAACGTGAAAGATTCATATAAAATAAAATAAATAAAAATATTAATAAAGAGAGAAACAAGACCTGAATAATTTCTTTGGAGCCATGTACGCACAAGGAAGGTTGTGGAATAACGAGAAGAGGAAGAAAAAGACCAGAAAAGAAGTGGAGAGAGAGTACATGATTTGTTTGAGATCTCTGAACAGTAATATCTTGCGTTAAGAGGAAACAAAAACAGAGGGAGAGAGTGATCGTTAAGGTGAAAGTGGTAATGGTGAAGGACCTAGTCATGGAAAGATTAGTAACCGTGGAGTCTTGTAATCATGTCTTTATTAGTTGACCCCCAAAAATACGAAATGGAGTGAGAAATAAATTTGATCCTTTTTGTTGGAAACATACAATACTATCTCTTATCTCGTAAAAATCTGTGTCTTCATCTATTAGATGACCAAAGAGGGTTTAGGGGACTTGTAAAGTCAATAATTTGATCAACTAAATTGGTGAATCACGTAATCATAACCTTGTGCGTCAAACAGGTGAAATCATACTATTATATATGGTGCTTAAATTGATGAATCAAAATAATTTTGTGAAAAATTGTATAGCTTTGGGTAAATAAATATCTTTAATATTTGAAGTTAGGTCGGCTTGTAAGGGGTCTATGTAAGGGTCTCTTATGAATTATGATCAATAAGAAACCAACTTCCAAGAAGTAACATTAATCTCCAAGAGAGACTAGGGTTAAGAGATGAAGTTTGCTTACATAGTTATCTCTTTTTCATGTTAAACAACGGCTACTATTACGAGATCGAAGTCTAAAGCTTTTTGGCTCATATCAACAGTAACCAAATGACATATATAAAACAAAAATGTAAACATGCACACATATAAACTCTACTCTCTCTCACACAAGGAAATCTTTATGAGGGTGGAAGACATTATAAACAGTGAAGAGATGTGATATAGCGTTGATCATAGAAGTAGAAGAGAGAGGAAAAAAACAGAGAGGAGAAGAGATAGCTTAAGTCGGGTTTGTCCGCTAGGTGCTTGAGCAATGGTTGAGGGAGTTCCAGGGGTTGAGGTTGGAGCTTTTGCTATAACCGGAGATAGTGGTGGCTCAGTGACATCAGCCTCTATGAAATCCTGGTTTGGAGCTTGTGCTGGAGGTAAGGACAGAGGACTCATAACGTTTAAGAGGCCACCGGGGTTAACTGGTAACATGTAAGGTGGTACTTCTTCTCTACCCAAACATCGATTCCCTGCAAAAGATAAACAAAGTTAGGCATTGGTATTGATCATTTTGTGTTGTGAGACCTTTTGGTGCAAGGGAACTCTGTGATGGTTCTATGAACCACTTACTTTTGTATCTTGCAGCTGTGAAAGGGAACTCTGTGATGGTTCCATTGATACCAGCTCCATAGATATATGCGTTTATCTCTACGGTTGCATCAGAGAAGAAGTCATATGCTTGAGAGACAAACTCATTCCTAAACAGTTCTACATAAACCGGGAGCTGAGACTTCTGCAACCTCTCCACAACATTGGTTTGGCCAGTGAGAAACGAATCAGAGTTAGGAAAGACTGAATCTTTGTTGATGACAACAGCGTTAGCGAACTTCTTTATGTCTTCGATGGCCGAGTCACGAATATTACCAATGGTTTCTTCAATTTTGTACACAGTCTCGTACTTGCTCTGCTTCTTGAAGTCAACTAGAACCGAGCTGTTCGTAGACTGAATCATGACCTTTGTTGTGGTTGTTCCATTGCTGTAACCAGCTTCGGTGAGTGTATCGAGAACCGCTTGAACCACGTCAAGCCCTTGCTTCTCTCTCAAGTATGCTGCATTCTGGGGGAAACAAAAAAAAAAACATAGATGATATAACGGTCGGATTGATAGACTAAGAGGTACACAAGAACTCACCTCTACACTGATCAAAACACCGGAGAGAGAAGTGTAAGTTTTTGCCAAGTCTAGGAATTGAGAAAGGGAAATGAGCTTCCCTGAATTTTTCTCTCTCGGATTCCTAAAAATTCTATAAACCCTGAAGGGGTTTGAAATAGCAGCTGCACAAAAAGATAAGAGAGTAGTTATTTCAACTCCAAGTTATGTAATCTCAAAAGTGGCCAGTAATTTTGACCACATCATATACAACCTAGGAGAATGTCAAATTGTTACTGATATGTAACCTCTTTAAGTTAAGTAGGACTAGAAACAAGGTTCTCTGATTAGTTACTATAAATAGTAGCAACAAGAGTGTGCATTTGTGTGAAGCAATTTGGAAAATTTGAAGGGAAACTTACGAGTCAAGCTCTGGATCTCAGGCCATGTGAGACTAAAAGTGAATATTCCAGGAACTGAGCTAATCTCAGGAACAGAAGTTGAGCGGTTACTAAAAGTATTTTGAAGGGCCGCTATGCTATTCCGGAGATCAATCGATCTTAAGCAAAAGGGTACACCGTCGCTAGACATTTGGACTGAGCAATCGATAACATCAGCACCATCTTTGATTGCCTTCTCATATGCCAAGTCTGTACATCCAGGATAGTCCCCACTCGCACCATCTTTTGATATAACAAGAAAATCCACTGAGACATGAACCATTGGTACATGATAAAGTTAATTATAAGTTTCTTCTTTTTTGTTAGTAAGAGCAGAAACAAAATGTGAAGTATTAATACTCTCATTACCTTGTTTTGTAGCGTTTCGGCCAATGTGGGAGAAGCAGTCTGAGGAAAATATGAAAAGAAGATATTTGATTTTTATGTTTTAGAGACAAATTAAAATAGTGTTTGTAGAAGAGATTTTGCTTACCAACGGCCGCAGATGCAGTGATAGGAAAATCAGAGAGCACACCATCGACAGAGAAATCTCCATTGTCCACAAAAGATAGATACTCGGACACTGGATCGGAACTGTAGTTATATGCAATATCAACGTCATTTGCGAAACCTGAAACATATACTTGTAATCCTGCTTTGTGAGCATCTTGAACTAAGGATGTATGTGGAACCAAGTACTGTTCGTCATCAAGTGGCAATATGTAAGACTTTGGAACAAGAATCCCTGAAGCAAACGTCTTGACAAAGGTTAGGTTACTCAAGATAGAACCGTATGTTCGGTTTGTTGTCGGCTCGAAATCTTCTTTCCCAAGAAACTGGAACACAAAAGTCGGTCCGTTACGCCCAAAACTGCCAGTAATTTTCTTAAAGAAGTTCACTTCAGGGGAAGATATGAAGTCAATGGAAACAGTTCTTGAAACTGATAACAGAAAACTGCTCATGCTCAGATTCTGTTGCTCATAGAACGCATCGTGCTGAACATTTAACCAAAAACCTTCTCGATTTAGTGTGGTTACTACATCTTCAATCGTCGAAATCAGATATCCATTTCCATCGAATCTATCGGTTCGTGAAAGTATTCCTCGGATCACTATGGTAAAAAGAAAAACTATATGTGAGAAGTTACAAGAAAAACAAAACTTATTTCTGTAAGTTGTAACACACTACAAAGGCACTAACTGAATCTTGATTAAACACTTACATAAAAAATTCTGGAGCTCTGTCAAGGAGAAATCATTGGGGAACCAACCCTTAGTAGTGACTCCATTAACAGAGTAAGATTTTTCACGATTTGGGTAAACACGATCAATAGTTGAAGCATTGGCCAGATTTAAATCAGGGAAGCAAATCCCAAGCCCATCTTTTGTTAGCTGCAAATCACACCATAGAACAACATCGGCTACACTTGTCAGGGTTGCAAGTTGATAAGCAGCGATACTCGAATCTGGATACAATCCAGAGAACCCACCACGAGCAATCACCAGTGGAGCATCACCTAGTAAATAAATAAATTAAGTAATTGGAAGTTGTTTTAATACTTGTGTAAGTATATATGCTTACATAATCAAAGTAATTATTGGAGTTTAATAACTGTTCTCCTGAAATCAATGCGAAGTTAATTAATTATGCCAACTTCTACTACACATATGGATAAAGAAAGAAAGTACTACTTGAGTACTACTGATACATAAGTTCTCTTGTTTTCTTGGAAACAATGCACAAAAGAAAGAGATAAAGTGAGAGCAACTCTCACCATTGAGCGTCTGCCATCGACTTGTTGATCTTTGAGCATCAATTTGAGCAGCAAAAAGATGAATGAGAACAACACCACAGAATAAAAGCGTTGAAGATCGTATTACGAGCTTTGTCGGATTACTTGGCCTGGAATTCATCGGTATGTTTTCTGTTTTATTTTTGAATGCATAAGCATTGAACACGTAGAGGAGAAGTACAGAGAGACTCGAGAGCTTTTTTTTTATCAACTGGCTTTATTAGTTGACTCATAGACTCATAGTGAACAAATGGAGAGAGAGTCAAGAACAATAATCATAGTGGACCAATACAAAGAGATAAACCAGCCTTTTTCGAAGGATTTATCAGCCTTTTTTCTTCGAAGGATTTATTAGTTGACTCAGAAAGACTAGTCTCTTCATTAAGTTATTTAATTATATGCCAAAACACACAAAATAGAGATAGAGAATGAAGAAAAGGTGGTGAAGAAAAAGAACACAGTAATAGTAATGGTCATTTGCTAGATCAACTATGATATATAATCTTGTCCTTCATTTTTTTATCACTGTTTTGTAAAACCTTTGTTTATAGTAGAAATTATCAAGAATGTGCAGTTTTCACCTAAACGTCTATTCTCCGAAAATGAGTTAAAACATGGAAAAGAATCTTTAGTGGGCCTTGGGCATTTGTGGGACTGAGATAGGTGACTTGCCGGTAAACCAACACCATACTATCTCCTACATCTTTTTATCTTCATCCTTTATAGCTGACCGAAGAGGCTTTAGGAGACTTGAAAAGTCAATAAATTTATCAGCTCTTTACGGCTACAGTTATTCACTTATATATCAAACGGTCCAGTTTCTCTCCAAACTAAATTAAACGGTCAACCAATACCATACTATCTCTTATCTTCTAAATCATTTTATCTTCATCCTTTAATGCTGACCAAAGAGGGTTTTGTTATGGACTTTAATAGACAAGAAGGATTTAAGCAAAAACTTCCCTTTAACCCAAGTCTTTCTTAGAGAATTAGGTTAATTGTTGGAGCTTCCTATATTTTATATAGGCCATGATACAACTTATACTCTAACCTAAACGTAAAAAGAAAGCACTTAAACATTGAAAGGAAATTATGAAAACCAAACTCATAAAAAAACCACAGAAGCTAATTAATTAATTAAAAAAAAAAGTTAATTAAGCCGTCCTACCGTGGCCTAATCAATCTAACAATAGTCTCATATCAGGTTTAAGAGACTTGCAAAGATAATGAAGTAATTTCTCTTATGGTTTTAAAAGAAAAATAAAAGTCTATTGTGAGAGTTATTTGTAGATAAAACTTAAAGCCCTGATCTCATCTTTGGGTGAAACGCCTCAAAGGTTTTATCGCGATAGAAATCTTTATTAAAAAGTTTAACATAGTCAAAAAAACTCAAGCAACTGCTCTGGTTTGGCACAAGATGATTTGATTTTCTTGCTCTGTTTTCTATTAAGAACTTCAAACAAGGATGCATTTTTTGTAAAAATGTTTTTGGATGAATACAATTTTTTACATTCATTAAAATATATATATATATATATATATATGTGATTTTTGATAAATGCGTAGCTATTTAGTGCTTTGATAGGTTCAATGGTAGCTTCTTGGATCATCCTTCTGTGTAGACAGAGACATCCTCTGAAAGAATAGAAGATTCATGAAGATTTGATATGGGGATTTGCTGCAAAACAGGCCTAGGAGGGACTTCAAGAGCTTCCAAGCTTCCTTCCATCATCTCCACAACTCTGTTCATCGCAGGACGATCTACCGGAGAAGGCTGAATACACCACAAACCCACCAATGTCATCTTCTTTGCAAGCTCATCTTCTTCGCTGTTAATTCCATCCTCAATATGCCTTCCAGACTTGCATGATTCAAGATCCCTATATACCCATTCAGGAAAGTACATTGAACTTGTGTTAGAAGCACATGCTTGATTTGCTTTCTCTTTGTTTCTTGCACCAATTATCTCAAGGACTAACATTCCATAGCTATACACATCTGACTTGTGTGACACATTCCCATAAACTCTCGAGATCATCTCTGGTGCAATGTACCCTATGGTACCTCTTGTGTCCAGCATAGACAAGATGCTCTCTTTCTTCTCACAGAGTTTAGCGAGGCCAAAGTCCGAAACTTTGGGACAAAAACTGTCATCCAAGAGTACATTTTGTGGTTTAATGTCGAAATGTACTATCCTTGTTTTGCAGCTATGGTGCAGGTACTCTAAACCATGAGCAACTCCTAAAGCAATTCTATATAGTGCCGTCCAATCCATATTCACGGAGGTCTTGCCTAATATAAACTTATCAAGTGACCCATTTTCCAAAAACTCATATATAATTGCCCTTTTGGAACCTTCAGAGCAGAAACCAAGCAAGGAAACAATGTTGAGATGAGAAGTTCTGCTCATGGTCGCAACTTCATTGATGAAGTCTTCACCATTACCTTTTGTGTCTTTCAAGACCTTCACCGCAACCACCCGGCCATCACTAAGTGTTCCTTTATAAACAATTCCAAATCCTCCTCTCCCAACAACTTCCGCAAATGACTTTGTAATTCTCTTCACTTGTGCATAAGTATAGTGTTCGAGTGGAATAAGAGCCTTCAGCTTCTGTTGTCTCAGCCGTGTTTCTCTCTTTCGGTGAAAACAGAAAACTAATGTTAATAAGACCAGGAACAATACAACTCCGGCTACTGACCATGAAACTACAAAAAAAATTGAGAAATGTTTTATTAAGTACCTTCGTTTTTAATCTTGGAAAAAAAAATCAGTATAAAATTTCTCAGGCCAGCATAACTCACCTATGCGAATTACTTTGAGAAAATTTCCTGTACAACCATTCAACAAAAAGAAATTGTCAGAATGGAACCAAACTTGATCTAGAAGCAAAAGAAAAGTAATGAACAAACTTAGAGGTTTTGCAATGGTTGATGGTGTTCCAAGAGTTGAGGTTGGGGATTTTGCTATAACTGGAGGTAGTGGTGGCTCAGTGACATCATCGTGTGTGAAAATCGGGTTTGGATCTTGGGCTGGAGGTAAGGATGAAGTACTTATGAGCGTTAAGACGCCACCGGGGTTAACAGGTAACATGTAAGGTGGTACTTCTTCTCTTCCCAAACATCGATTCCCTGCAGATAATAAACAAAGTTAGTCATTGATGTTAATAATTTTGTGTTGTGAGACCTTTTGATGCAAATTTTCTGTCACTTACTTTTATATCTTGCAGCTGTATAAGGGAACTCTGTGATGGTTCCATTGATACCGGCTCCAAAGATATATGCATTTATCTCAACAGTTTCATCTGCGAAGAAGTCAAATGGTTGAGAGACAAACTCATTCTGAAATAGTTCCACATAAACCGGGAGCTGAAACTTCTGCAACCTCTCCAAAACATTTGTTGTTTGTCCAGTGAGAAACGAATCAGAGTTAGGAAAAACAGAAGCTTTGTTGATTACAACAGCGTTAGCGAATTTCTTTATGTCTTCGATGGCCGAGTCAGTAATATTACCAATGGTTTCTTTAATTTTGTAGACAGTCTTGTACGTGCTCTGATTCTTGAAGTCAACTAGAACCAATCTGGTCGTAGACTGAATCATGACCTTTAATGTTCCAACGATGTAACCAGTTTCCGTGAGTCTATTAAGAACTACTTTAACTACGTCGAGTCCTTTCTTCTCTCTTAGGTATACTACATTCTGAAGGACGACACAATATAGTAGTGTGGTCATTAAAAGATATTATAACTGTGTGATTGATAAAATCTCAAGATTAAGAGGTACATGATAACTCACCTCTAGACTGATCAAAATACCGGATAGAGAAGTGGAGTTTTTTGCCAAGTTTAGGAATTCATAGAGTGAAATAAGGTTCCCAGAATTTCTCTCATTCGGATTCCTCGACATACCGTTCTCCCTAAAAGGGTTTGAAATCGCAGCTGCACAAAAAGATGGAAGAATGGTTATTGTAACTTTGACCACAACATATCAAGCTAGGAGGATGTAAATTGTTACTAAACACATATTTGTATCTATACGTAAAACCTCTTGAAGTTTAGTAGGAGTAGAAACAAAAGCTCTCGTACGAGTTACTATAATTAATGTAAACAATGATATTTTTTTAGTGTGAATAAATTTAACATTCATTCAAAATATAAAAAAAAAAATAGACTAGCATTTGTCTGAAGCAAGTGGAAAATTTGAAGGGAAACTTACGAGTCAAACTCTGGATCTCATGCCATGTGAGACTAAAAGTAAATATTCCAGCAACTGAGCTAATCTCAGGAACGATTATGGAACGGTTTCTGAGATGAGTTTGGCCGACCGTTGTGCTGTTCACGAGATCTATCGAACTTGAGCAAAAGGGAATACCGTCGCTAGACATTTGAACTGGGCAATCAATAACATCAGAACCATCTTTGATTGCCTTCTCATATGCCAATTTTGTACATCCAGGATACTCCCCACTTGCACCATTTTTTGATATAACAAGAAAATCCACTGAGGCACGCACCATTGGTAGATGGTAATGTTTTTGTTCTATTAGTAAGAACAGAAAAGAAATGTAAAGCAAATTACACTCATTACCTTGTTTTGTAGCGTTTCTGCCAATGTGGGAGAAGCAGTCTGAAGAAATACAAAAATAAAATGTTTGATTTTGAGTATTACAAGTAATGTATTAAGAAATAATATTTTGTCTGTAGAAGATAATTTTCTTACCAACAGATGCAGATGCAGTTAAAGGAAAATCAGAGAGCATACCATCAACAGAAAAATTGCCATTGTCAACAAAAGATAGATATTCAGAAACTGGATCCCAACTGTAGTTATATGCAATATCAACATCATTTGCAAAACCTGACGCATATAGTTTTAGCCCTGCTTTGTGAGCATCTTGAACTAAGGATGTATGAGGAAGCAAGTACTGCTTGTCATCGAGGGGCAATATGTAAGATTTGGGTACAAGAATCCCTGAAGCAAACGTCTTGACAAAACTTAGGTTACTCAAGATAGAACCGTATGTTCGATTTGTTGTCGGCTCGAAATCTTCTTTCCCCATAAACTGGAACACAAAACTCGGTCCATTATTCCCGAAACCGCCAGCAATTTTCCTAAAGAAATTTACTTCAGGGGAAGAGATGAAGTCAATGGAAACAGTTCTTGAAGTTGATAAAAGAAAACTACTCATGCTAAGATTATGCTGCTCATAGAACTCATCATGCTGAACATTTAACCAGAATAATGCTGGTTTCATCTGCGTGGCTACATTTTGAACCGTTGAAATCGAGTATCCATTTTCATCAAATTTTCCTGATCGTGATAATATTCCTCGGATCACTAAGGTAAGAAACAAAAAAAAAAAAAATTGTGAGAAGTTACAAGAAAACAAAACTTATTTCTGTAATACTCTATAAAAAGCACTAACTGAATCGTAAACACTTACAAGAAAACAAAACTTTCTGCAGCTCTGTCAAGGAGAAATCAATGGGGAACCAACCCTTAGTAGTGACTCCATTAACAGGGTAAGATTTTTGACGATTTGGGTAAACTTCTTCACTATTTGAGGCATTGGCCAGATTTAAATCAGGGAAGCAAATCCCATGCCCATCTTTGGTTAGCTGAACATCACACCATAGAACAACATCGGCTACACTTACCACCATTGCAAATTGGTATGCAGCTAAACTCGAATCTGGAAAAAGTCCAGAAAATCCACCACGAGCAATCACAAGTGGAGCATCACCTTGTTAAAAAAAAAAAAAAAGACATCCGCTATTTTAAGACGAAGTAATTATTAGAACTGCCCATTTATTTGGCTAAGATCTCCCAATAAATCAACTTTCCATAACTTTTCTTCTAAAGATTAGATCTCCCCAAATGGAAAAAGCAAGTGAATAAGAAAGAGACAAAGTGAGAGCTAGTACACTCAGTCACTCACCACTGAGCGTCTGCCATGGACTTGTAGATCTTTGAGCATCGACTTGAGCAGCAAACAGCTGTAACAGAACAACACCGCAGAGTAAATGCGTCGAAGATTGTTGTAACATTTGCTTTGTCCGAGTACTTTGCTGGGAATTCATTGGTTAGCTTCTGTTTCTTTCAGTCCACAAAATTATCTAATCAAATGGTTTTATTAGTTGACTCATAGTAAACAAAAGCAGAGACTTTATTTTTGTAAATCAAATGGTTTTATTAGTCTCTTCATTAAGTTATCTTAATCCAAACACACAAAAATTTGAGACAGAGAAAGATTAGTTATTTGATGTTCCTCTTTTCTTTTCTTTTTTTGGATATGATTAAGAAGGTGGTGAAGAAAAATTACATATGAATCATTTGCCATTCATTTTGTTTAACTATAAGAAATAATCTTTGCCCGTCGTTTTGTTTTTATTACTTTTTAAAGCCTTTGTTTATTGATATCCTCCTAAACTCTTTTCATGAGAATTTCCTCTGAAAATGAGATAAAACATGGAAAAAACCTTCCGTGGGGAATGAGAGGGACTTGTTGGTAAACAAATACCACACCTTATCCTAGATATTTTTGTCTTCGTTTTTTTTTGTTTAAAGATACTTTTGTCTTCATACTTTAACGTTATCGACCAAACACCAAAGAGCATTTACAAGAATATTCTTAAGTGGTCTGCTTTTTTCCCCAAGAAAAGAGGTCTGGGCTAATGACAAATGGAGTAATTTATATTTTAATAGTCTTGATACCATGTTTTGGTGTGACGCCTCTAACGTTTTATCACGATAGAAATCTGTATTAACTAGTAGGTAATTGGATCACCCTTCTGTGTAAACAGAGACATCCTCTGAAAGAATAGAAGATTCATGAAGATTTGATGTGGGGATTTGCTGCAAAACAGGCCTAGGAGGGACTTTAAGAGCTTCCAAGCTTCCTTCCATCATCTCTACAACTCTGTTCATCGCTGGGCGATCTACCGGAGAAGGCTGAATACACCACAAACCCACCAATGTCATCTTCTTTGCAAGCTCATTTTCTTCGCTGTTAATTCCATCCTCAATATGCCTTCCAGACTTGCATGATTCAAGATCCCTATATACCCATTCAAGAAAGTACATTGAATTGTGTTAGAAGCACATGCTTGATTTGCTTTCTCTTTATTTCTTGCACCAATTATCTCAAGGACTAACATTCCATAGCTATACGCATCTGATTTGTCCGACACATTCCCATAAACTCTCGAGATCATCTCTGGTGCAATGTACCCTACTGTACCTCTTGTGTCAAGCATAGACAAGATGCTCTCTTTCTCCTCACAGAGCTTAGCGAGACCAAATTCCGAAACTTTGGGACAAAAACTGTCATCCAAGAGTACGTTTTGTGGTTTAATGTCGAAATGTACTATCCTTGTTTTGCAGCTAAACTGTCATCTCATCTCTGTGTGTATCTCGTCAAATCTTTAGAGGCAAATAATTTGTTTTTCACCTGGCGAGTCTTTGTGACAGCCGTTCTGTTTCATTCCATGATACGATTATTGGTGTTTTCTCAATTCAAAAAGACTATTGGTGTTTTTCTCATTAAGTGGTTTGGTGTTTTCCTTTGATGTTAAGGGTATATCATCAACCAACATCATCATGACCCTTACGTCTACAATGTGAACATACTCTGTCTCTGTTTTCTTCTCATGCACAAGAAGGTGAAGTTTTCACCGCATAGCTCACTACTTCTGGAATACTCTCCTGCGATTTATTCTCGGTCTTGACAGTCTCTTCGCGTTGCAGAATGTTGTTAGTCGAGTTTAACGTCGGCAAAGTTATCACGGGAGAGAAGTACAAATCTGAACGTTGCCAAGATAAATTCATCGAGTCCAAACTGAAACAGAGTCTCACACCTGACAAACCCTTGTTTACTTGAAGCACAAGGAAGCTAAGGAGAAAGTTTTTTTACTACAAACAGAGTTTTTTTCACACCTGATAAGAACTACAAAGTTTTTTTATTTTGTTTTCTATTGTAGGACGATCTCAAAGTGAGACACTTAAACATTTTCTCAGACGGACCCTACTGAAAATAACATCCCAACTTAAGATCCATTTTTTACAATATTTGACTTGACTTTACCAGCGGTAAGTGATCCGTAATGAACATATTACAGAGATATGGAGTGTGGAAAAAGACCATTTCATGTATCTGTCAGTCACTTATGCTTCCTTGAATTGGTCCAACACTGATGCCCTATTTTTATTCAACACAGAGGAAAAGATTCATGAAGAAACTATATCGCAACTTTTGAGTTGGGTTATTGTATATTAAAACATATATGTGTTCTATTTGTTATGCAAATAACATATGACCTTCACGACGATTTTCTATTCACAAACTTGAAGATTCCAGCTTTGAGTTTGTGGAGAAAACCAGTATATCAGAGGCACTTGAACTCTCCTCTGAATTCCAAAAAGAGTCGGAAACCGACGAAGCTGAAATTTGCTGCAAAACAGGTCTAGGTGGCACTTCAAGAGCATCCAAGCTTCCTTCCATCATCTCTACAACTTTGTTCATCGGTGGACGATCTGATGGGGAAGACTGAATACACCACAAACCCACCAATGTCATCTTCCTTGCTATCTCCTCTTCCTCGCTGCTGATTCCATTCTCGATAAGCCCTCCATTTTCTGTCTTCTCGATATCCTTAATGTTGGCCTTCTCAAGATCCTTATAGATCCATTCTGGAAAATATATTGAGCTTCCGTCGGATCGAGAGTTTTGATCAAATCGTTCTTTCTTCCTTGCACCTATCATTTCGAGTACCAACATTCCGTAGCTATACACATCCGACTTATGAGAAACACTCCCATAAAGTCGAGAGATCATCTCTGGTGCAATGTATCCTATTGTACCCCTTGTATCCAACAATGATAAAATGCTCTCCTTCTTCTCGCAGAGCTTAGCAAGTCCGAAATCAGAAACTTTAGGGCAAAGATTATCATCTAACAGCACGTTCTGAGGTTTAATGTCGAAATGCACGATCCTCGTTTTGCATCCATAGTGCAAGTACTCTAGACCACGAGCAACTCCTAGTGCGATCCCATACAGTGTCTTCAAGTCTAAATTCACCGAGCTCTTGTCCGATATGAATTTATCGAGTGACCCATTACCCAAAAATTCATATATAATTGCTCTTCTTGAACCTTCACAGCAGAATCCAAGCAGTGAAACAATGTTGACATGAGAAGTTTGGCTCATGCTGGCAACTTCATTAATGAAGTCTTCACCATCAGTACCCTTTGAATCTTTCAAGACCTTTACCGCAACCATACTGCTATCACTAAGGGTTCCGCTATAAACAATTCCAAACCCGCCTCTCCCAACCACCTCCGTGAATGACTTTGTCATTTTCTTCACTTCCGCATAAGTGTAGTGTTTGAGTGGAATCAGAGCCTTCAGCTTCTGTAGTCTCACTTCATCTGATGTTTTTCTCTTTCGGAAAATTTGGACTCTGAAGCAAGGGCATAGTAGCACTAGAAAAACTATAACAACACCTGTTAATGCACCCAGAGCTGTAAAAAAAAACATAGAAAATCTTCTATTATATATTAACACTTAAAAATCAAGGAAGATCGAAAGGAATTGGAAATATGCACCACACTAACCTATAAAAGTATACCTGACCAGAGTCGCTGTAAACCATTAAAATAAATAAAAATTGTTAGCATAGAACCAAATTTAATCTTGAAAAGGAACAATTAACTCAGAGAAAACAATGGTTAAGGGTATTAGAGATATTGTCTCACATCGAAAGTTGAATAGGGTCTTAAGTGGTATATATAAGATATGGGTCTCTTCACCTATTACCAATTGATTTTAGGCTGGAAGCCCACAATCTAATAAAAGGGAAGATAACCAAAAGGAAAGTTTAACTCGATGAATGCTTACGCACCAATAAACCGTCGATGCCGACGAAAAAATCCATCTATAAAATGGCACAAGAAAGAAACCTTGGTTAGAGCTGAAGACTGATTAACTTTGAACTTTGAAAAAAAGTTTCCGCGGCCGCAATCTTACCATCGTATTCGTATCCGCATTTACCATCTTTACAATAGCACCCGAACCCACTTGAAGTCTGATTATATCCACAAGCACCGCCAGAACCTCGGCACCTCTCACAATCTGATGTAATCAACATCCGAAAACCTTGATCAAGAGCCATCTTCAGATTATCTTGATTTGGCCTTGTCTGGAGATCGAATAACGCGGGTCCAGACGCAGGAACACTGACGTTTCTTTTGCACATTTCCCTCAAGTTGTTCAAAACGCCTCTAGAACTGTCAAGTAAAGGAGAGGACAGGTTTCTCGTGACATAGTAACTTCTTCCCTCATCACAACCAAGCTCTCCAACGTAAATGTTAGCAGGAATATCCGATGAATTGAAACGGCAGCCGTAGTATAAAGTTAGAAGCTCTGTCTCACCAGTGAGTTCGAGGACTGGAAGGAATTTTTCGATGAATGGCGCAGTTAGTGGGTTTGCGGGACACAAATCGCCAATATAATCTGATCTTGCAAGTCTTATTAAAGAGCGATATGAGTCTAGGATTCTGAATTTAACAGAGGCGATGTTAATCTCTGCGAATCCTCCGCTACAGTTGAGCTTGAAGTTGGGGTGGCCACATTCTTCTCTGCCAGGTTTCCATAAGGGGTAATTGAGATCTCTCTGACTGCCACAGCTAAAACTTTCACTGCATCGTCTATAAACCTCATCAGCTGAAAAAAAAAGAACAAAATGGGATCACAAAAAGCATCTAAGAGAAATAGACAGATTGATCATTGTGTTTTCATAATGAGCAAAGTGGCAAGGAACAGAAAAAAAAAAACTTAGGTCATGAATCTTTGAGATTTTTTAAATGGTTTTTGGATTTTAGATTTTGGTTTTTGGATTTGAAAAATCTTAGTATATAATATGGAAAGGAAACTACGTAATTAAATGGTTTTTGAAAAACAATGGTCAATCTGCACGCAAAAACTTACCACTATGTTGATATGGTACGCAACTAACTCCTCCTGACGGTGAGGTTGCGTTACAGCAACTCTGTGTGGTACCGTTGAAACTACAGATTCCACGAGTGGATGAACATTGTTGACACGGTATTTCATCAATCACCAGCTTCACCTCAAAACCTTTTCTTAGAGCACTTTCCAAATTAGTCAAATTCAACCCTCTCTCTTCTGGATGGAAACTCGTTGGAACGTTAACTGTGAAACTGTTTTGGCAAGAATATTGGTAATCAACGCTTTGAGACATTGAAAAAGTACCTAGAGCAGGACATGTATAACTCGAGCGGTAAGAAAGCTTTGGATCACAATGGTACAATACGGTTAGGCTCTTGTAAGTTGGGGAAAGCTCAAAGATTTCGGGAGGCAAGGTTGTGGTATTGTATGCATAGGAGGAGCAAAAAGAACCTAGAAGGTCTGATCTGGCAAGCGTAAGAGTGTTAGATGTTTGATTTATCTGACGAACATAGAACTCTTGATTTGAGATGTATAAAGAGGTGATATTGTTATTGTTGCAGTGAAGCTCCAGCAACGGATGACCGCAAGGTTTGTGACGATTCCCGCCCCAAAAGGGGAAATCAGCGGTGATGTTCCCACACTGAAACAGAGACTCACACCACCCAAGTCCTTGGTTACTTGAAGCACAAGGAAGATGGTGGAATAGGGAGAAGAGGAAGAACAAGATCGAATAAGAACTGAGGGAATGGTAGTACATGATTTGTTTGATCAATGAACAGTGTGTCTGCTGGGTTTGATTTGTGTTGAGAACAGATGAGCAAGCGACTTAAAGAGAGACCGTGAGAGAGAGAAAGAAGCATAAAGACCAAGTCAAGGTGAAATAGTGGACAAATACATAAAGACACTAAATCTTTTTTGATTAAATGGCTTTATTAATTAGTTTAATCAGAAAACGAAATTGAGACAAACAAAGAATGGTCATTGGGTGACGAAGAAGAAGAAAAGTAACAAAATAAACGTGGTCATTTGATAAATCAACAAAGATAAACATTTGTTTATATCATCTAAATGTCTTTTTGTAAGAATTTGGAAAACCTATACCATACATTTATATTTGTTTGTCTTCATCCTTTTAACGACCATAGGGAATTTAGAAGACTTGAAAATTCAACTACTTAATTACCTTTTCACCGGCAACGTCGAAAACATAAGTTAAAACTCTCAAGTTATTCACACAAAATATGTATTATATGGATGTCTATTATGGGCCCATTAGGATATTCTAGAGGTTTCTACATTACTTGGGTTCTAATCTAAACCTTAAGTTGTATCTCATATATTTCTCCTTATTACTTACTCATGAATAATATATAAGAACAATCCTTAAACTTAATTGTTCTACAACACGTTATCAGAAGCCCTAGCCAACCAAGTTAACACAAAACTTTGCCGTCGTCCATCTCCGATCTCACCGTTTCCTATTCTCTCCCACGTCGAGTAAGTTACCTCATATTTATCAGCATTCGGTTCATCATACTTTAATAGTCGTGATTAAATATTGCATCATATGACTTGTCTGGTTTATATTTTAGTATCGATTGTTTATTTAATCATATCGTTGAATGAGATACTGTTGTTTAATGCTTGAATATCATTACGCGTTATTGATTCATCAGAGTTTCATAAAATATATTGTTTCATTACTAAAAGCATCTAAGTCTATGTTTTTTTGGTCAATAAAGTCATGCTTGTGTACTTAATTCTCATAAGGAAACAATATTACTTTACACGTTTGATTCATAGTCTTATTATATTGTGGGGTCATACACAAACGTTTAAATATTGAGCTTATTCTTAATTGATGATGATGGAGCATAGATCTAGTATATTGAAACTGTTATCTAATTCATCACTTATAGCTTTATCACTTATAAATATACATTTGCATAATTGATTCTCTGTTATATACTCTTACATACTTCAATACAAGAAGCTCGTTTTGATGCACAATTGATTAATATACTTTATTATTGATGGGACATTATCACGTCCAAGTCATCGTTCTAATATCTATACTACTTTATAATTGAGTTCGTTAAATTCTCTGTTTTGAAAACATTAAATCCATACTTTAGTTTACCTTCTTTGTTTTGGTATAGTCGAGAGTTGTGTTTTGGTACATTGAGCTTGTGTTAGATACAGAGACTTCTATGGATGTTTTGTTCCTTGCTCCTAGCATCTCAAGAACTAACATCCCATAGCTATACACATCTCATTTGTGGGAGACTCTCCGATACATTCTTGAAAACACTTCAGGTGCAATGTAACATATCGTCCTCCTGTGTCTAGTAGTGACAAGATGCTTTCTTTCTTCTCACAGAGTTTAGCGAGGCCAAAGTCTGAAACTTTGAGGCAAAGATTGTCATCTAACAAAACATTCTGTGGTTTTATGTCGAAATGCACAATCCTTGCTCTGCACCCATTGTGCAAATACTCCAGACCACGAGCAACGCCTAGAGCAATTCCATAAAGTGCGCTCTGGTCCATATTCGATGACTTTTTGCTTGAGATAAATTTATCCAATGATCCATTCTCCAAAAACTCATATATAATTGCTCTTTTGGAACCTTCATAACAAAATCCAAGCAGGCTAACAATGTTTACATGAGATGTTCTGCTCATACTCGCAACTTCATATCTGAAAAGACTATACACAAAAGTTTCCTCTATACACAACCCCAAATCCTCCTTTCCCAACTTCATATCTGAAAGACTTTGTCATTTTCTTTACTTGTGCATAACTATAACGTTTCAGTGGTATAAGTGCTTCGAGGTTTGTCTTTCTTACACAACATGTTTTCACTTTCTGTAACATCAGTGCTATGATTACCAAAACAATCACAAGTCCTCCTCCCATTGCACCTAAAATAACAAGAAAACTAGTGAGTTACGAATTCTCTATCACGCAAAGTCCACTCTTTGAGAGTCTCTGAGAAGGAAACTAACCAATGATAATCTTTTTTTTTTGCTAAACTGTTAATATATCATATATAATGAAAAGTTTGGCAGTTACAAAGAAAAGCCTAAGCTTTGAAAACTTGGCAAAAAGAATAAAAACAAGCTTTCAAGATTGGGAAGACACATAAAGTGAAGTCATGATATCCAGAGTTGCATTAGGTGGCGAAACCTCTTGCGATGTTGCCTCGCTGTGATGATGTTTTTGATCTCTCTGTTGATGAGCTTGAAAACAGTGACATTTGAGATGATTAACTGATTATGAATGACATTGTTTCGCTGCTTCCAAATGTGATATATTGAGGTTTGGGCTGCGACTTTCCTGAGAGTTGACGGAGCCGAAACAGAGGAGGCACGAAGCCAAGAAAGGAGCTCCGCCCACGAGACGAATAAGGACCTATTTGGATCGATACGCGCAAGGATTTGAAGCCACAATTGCGCAGAATAAGTGCAAGTGAGGAACAGATGATCTCTGGACTCTACAGCCAAGGAGCAAAGAGAGCAGTACCAATGATAATCTTGATCATAATATTACGACTCCTGACTCTTCTAATTGAACCTACAGTACGTTACGAGTTTTCTTTAATACCTTTTTCTCTACTATGTTTATTTTCGGTTGTTAATTTCTCAGAGTTTTACACTTTGTATAACAGAGATATACTTGGAAGGTTTTAAAGATAACTACAGAGTTGTTTAAAATTCTCTATCCACTATATGAAGAATTTACTTCAAGAGGTCAATATAGACTGTTGCTACTCACCTTCGTCGGAGCACGAAAAATTATGAGGTAATGTTAAGTTTTCAATATCGATACACCGATTCCTTAACCAAACCGGTACACACTAACACACCATACAAGAGAGAGACTAGCACATCACTAGCTCAGCTCTCAATACACCATACGAGAGAGACTA
>Ga0041059_1001187_pt1 | contig 20895 bp, 24 predicted proteins | sample AraColnosormetaG_FD_56232 | JGI IMG/M metagenome (GOLD analysis project Ga0041059, IMG submission 56232) | Arabidopsis roots microbial communities from North Carolina, USA - Col MF nosort | ecosystem: Host-associated > Plants > Roots > Unclassified | place: USA: North Carolina | collected... | reverse complement strand
ACTAAGGAGTGTAGGCTTCAATCGTACGTGGCCGTAAGTTTTCCTGCTTGGCTTCTTGGTGTCTTTAGGGATGAGAGAGTTCTAACCTCTGTGGACTGAAGTCTTTTTGCTTTTAGGCTCCTTGCTTTTTGGGAGGCTTATTCTTTTGTTGCCCTGTTAATTTTTGGATTCTCAGGGTTGACCTTTTAGTGGGTGTTTCTTGTGCCCCTTGATCTCATTTTTTGGTCTGACTTTCTGCAAGTCAGTTGTAATTGTGCTAATATCTAATATAACAAGTAATCTACCTTTGCGACAAAAAAAAGGATACCTCTTACTATTGCAGTAAGAGGATACTAATTATCAAATTCATTAGAATCATACTCTCAACAAATCCAAACTGTCACATAAATAAAATAGTATTCATCAGTTCAAAAACAAAGTTTAGTATTCATTATAATTCTGTTTTTAACAATGAAATATCAATATATAATAGTCTCAACATCGCACACTGTACGTGAAAATAGCTTCTCATCTATATCATGTCTTATTGTGAGAGTGTAGTAGGTATGGTATAATGACTATGCTTGGAAAAACTAAGAACGGTATGACCGCAATAAATGATCATTCATTGATACTTTTAGTACAACACAATAAATAATCCTTTTTTGTATCATCTTGAAATAATATAGTATATGCCAAATTTATTGTTTAAAAGTGTAGTTCTTAGGATTAAGACATGCAATCTAAAATTAGTTGGTACTAATAATCGTTGATAATCACTACTTGGTTTTAATTTGAGAATGCATGTTGTTGACATATAAATGTGTAGTTGAGAATACATGCTTCTGGTTAAAAAGGCATTAGACCTTTTGGTTTGGGAGAACCTACAAAGGGTATATATAGTTAATCCGGAAAGAAGAGATCAGAAATATTTTCAAGTTTTCAACAGTCACGTTTCGACATAAATTTTGGTCAAGAACATTGACAAAGATTTTGTGTACTGGTGTAACTTTTCATCCACACAGACTACTTTTCTATATTATTTTAGGCATTTTCTGACTTGAACGTCGAAAAGTTTTCGAAAAAACACAAGTTACAACAATGTTACGACAGTTTAGATTGATAACTTAAGGAATGTGAGCTAGGTGTACGATCATCTATAGCAATAAGCAAAAGTGAGAGATTTCTTTAACAAAAAAAAAGTGAGAGATTTTCGACATTGGACATGTGATTGCGAATAGAATTAAGACACGAAGATTTTTTCTTTTGCCAACAGACATGTGGATCAAAGATGAGACGTAGCATAGAGGATTGCTACTTGATCGATGGAAGAGAAATGTGTATTCAGACTCAAACTCTCGACACCACAGATGACTCGACAAGACAGCAGTAGTCGAATCTAATTTAAAAGGTATTCGATTTGACCCTTACTTTTCTCTATTATTCTTTTCTTGAAGGCATCTTATTTTCGTTTCAGTCAATCCTTTATATACTTTTCCACCATCCACTGATTAATAAAAAGAAAGTAGAATCTATTAGTTTCATCTCTTTGGATACGCAAATGTGCTAGAATCTATTAACGAGCACTATAATTCATAATTTATCTAGCCAGTTATTTTGAAACTCTTAAGATATTTTGGTTCATTATGGTTTAATCTTGTTTAAACCGATTAAAACCGATTACCATGCAATATTATAACGATCAGTTGTATGTAAAACTCAACCCGATTACTGTAAATTCAAAATAAATGACATGATTTTATGTGTTTACATAATTATGAATATATTTAACGTTTGAGCCATTCATATTGCATGATGTTAATCTATTGCAATTTATGCAGAATTCATCTCAAAATATTAAGTTTATAGCTTCAAACTAGTAGAGATATTTTCTATGGTGAATTTGTGACTGCATATATCCTTCTGAGGTTAACATATCATGTGAATGTTGAACTTACAAGAAAAGACACAAAATGTGAAAACTAGTTGTCTTTATAAGGATTGCAAACCCTTTGTGTCAATTGTCAAAAGATAACGCAGATGTTTTATCTTTCTAAAAGTAGCCTGTTTTATATTGAAATCTAATGACTTTTTTTAATGAATACTTGAGTGTGAAGGCTCCAGCGATTACGGATGAAAAGTGAATGTTTCAAAAGTATGTGGATCAACATGTAATTATGTTAGAATTTTGTATATATATATTCCAAGAACATATTGTCCTGACATGCGTCAAGTACTTAGTGATTTAGAATTAATATGGAAAATAAAATGACGCAACGATGATTATGTTTAGTAGAGACTAGAGAGAGGTGGAACTTTTGGGTGATGTCGTTGTCGTCTTCGTGACACCACCACGACAATGTTTGTGGTAACTGGTCAATTATGGTGACCTACTTTTTTGTATGTTTTTCCTAACGAGTCAAAACCCGATATTAACACATTCCTCTAAAAACAACTGATATTATTAAGCTTTCGGCTTTGATTAGAAGCATATTTAGAAATGGTTTTCGACGTGAATATCCTTATCGTTTATTTATCATACCGATGGATAAAACGAATAGTTGCATGAAACACTTGGTCTAAATAAACATACGGTTATAGTTTTAACAAAGTGGTTGTAAAGACAAATGGTTTACAACAACACTTGGCTTTTACAACAAATGGTTTACAAAAACAAATGGTTTACAACAAATGGTCATTGGTCTAGTAGTTTTGTATTTTCATTTGAGAAGAATTGTCGCTGGAGACTAGTGATCAACTCCTCTCAAACACAAAATTATCAAAATCATTCCATTTAGTCAGTCGAAATGGTATCACGATCCATTAGAAAATTCAGTTAGTTAGATATTCGACTCAGTTATAAAAAATCCAGTAAAAACGGCTTACATACTTGTTATAAAAAAACCCCTCTTTTTTTTGGAGAAATATAGAAAATATTTTAAATTTTCAAATGAGTGAAAATATTTTAATCTTTGAAATTAGCAGTATTTTTTGCTACTAATGCATACTGATATGTATGGAATATTAAACACAGCTAGGAAAAAAGTGAATGAACCTATGTTGAAAACATTTACCTCTGAGCTATAATGGTCAGTAAGAAATTAAGAGTTATTCTCTCACGGATTCACAGTACACCCATTATAACAAAAGACTAGTCTTCTCTGACCTTCTTTTGTTGCCACAAGAAAAAAAAAGGTTTCGTCAAAAAATTTCAATTTCATGATGATGAAATTGAGGAATTACCTGAATAAATTGTATAAAGAAAGCATTATGATTTTGATATTTTCTCACCATAAAACCAATACTGTAAAAATGATACAAGTTGTTCTGGATAAAAGGGTCCACATTAAATTTAAAAAGCCCACTAAGAAGTCCAATAACAACTCCAGCGTATGTTAGCATTGGATCGTCAAACATAAACATTTCCTTTCTTCAACTACTACTCTGTTTTCACTTTTCGATTTGAGAAAAAAAAAAACGATCACGAAGATGGCGAAAGCAAGCTTTATTCTACTCGGAACTCTCTTCCTCTTCGGAGCCATAGCTTCAATTCAGGTAACTTCATTCATATCCTCTCGAATCTATATCTGTTCAAATGTTTCGTTACCACAAACGATACATTAGATCTACATCAACATTCTAATGGAAGTCACCAGATTGCTTAAGCTTCTAGTGTTATACTTCAGGAATTAAGAACTATGTGACTATTATGAGAGAGTTCAAATCTCTGTTTGTTAAAATTCAGGCAAAAGAAGATCTCAAGGAGGTTACTCACAAGGTTTACTTCGATGTAGAGATCGACGGCAAATCCGCTGGTATGATTCGATGATTTTAGTCAAAATGTTTGTTCATTAAGCTTACAGATTTGTTAAAATGGATTGTTGCTCAGATACAGCTGATGATTCTTGGTTTGTTTTGATGTTTGATTGATTCTCTGGTTATGATTATGTCGCAGGTCGCGTTGTTATAGGACTATTTGGCAAGGCAGTTCCTAAAACTGCAGGTACAATTATATGGTTTTTGAAGTTTTTGATCATGGTTCTGGACTATTTTAGTGTGTGCTTTATATCTAAGAGAGTAATTCGTGAGTGTGTTTGCTTCTTTGCAGAAAACTTCAGAGCTTTGTGCACAGGTAATCTACTAACTATATTCTTATAGTTTCACTATATAAACTTTACATTATGCACAATCTCGAAACAATATTACAAGCCGGACAATGAGAGTGCTAGTATTTGTTTTCATTAACATTTGTTTCGAGATCTAATGAAATTATTACGGAGTTATAATGGAGATAAGATGCATTTTATTTAATCTTTTCGGAACCGGTTTGTGTTACAATGTTTAAATTTGGCAGGGGAGAAAGGTGTAGGGAAGAGTGGGAAACCTCTACACTACAAGGGAAGCAAGTTCCATCGAATCATTCCCAGCTTTATGATCCAGGGAGGTGACTTCACGCATGGGAACGGTATGGGTGGAGAATCAATCTATGGTCAGAAGTTTGCTGATGAGAACTTCAAGCTGAAGCACACTGGACCAGGTTGGTGATCATTATTTTCCTTGAAGCAAAGTTTTGGCAAGTATTTAGAAATGTCTGATGGTTGACAATGTGATTGGATACAGGTGTACTTTCAATGGCGAACTCGGGAGAAGACACAAATGGTTCGCAGTTTTTTATCACAACGGTGACAACAAGCTGGTTAGATGGAAGGCATGTGGTGTTTGGGAAAGTGGTGCAAGGAATGGATGTAGTTTATAAGATTGAAGCTGAGGGCAAACAAAGCGGAACTCCTAAGAGCAAAGTCGTAATTGCAGACAGTGGAGAACTTCCTCTCTAAGAATAGCATTTTAAAGTTACTCTTACGAGTTAGTTGTAATCTAAACACGTCCCAAATGCTACAAGAACAGAATGGTGTCACTGGACTCTGAAATTTCGTTTTCTTGCGTAACAGACTTTTCCATGAAAATAGTACTCGGCCTTTCCTGTTTTTAGATACGCCATGGAAACTCTATGGAGTAGCTGCTGTATCAGCACGAATATCTTCATCCCATGCTGCTTTGCTCTGTAGATGAAGAAGCTAATCTAATTACTAGTAAAACGGAAAACCAGTAAATTGCAGCAAGCACGTCTTGGTCATGGTGACACGAAATCTCTGTGGTAATATAGAAGATAATCTAATTACTAGTAAAACGGAAAACCAGTAAATTGGCCAAAAATATCAAATAGAACCAGTGAAAACCAGTGAAAACCAGTGATAACATATGCTTCCATCTTCTCTAGAAATTTAGGAATTTGACTGAAACTGCAATTGGCTTGTAGCCCAAGTTAATTTTCAATGAATTCCTTCACCATGCCATGGAACATTGTTTTGATGTATCTATCACGTAACCTTTGCGGTCAAAGCAGTAGGTTTCACGGCATCCGGTGATCGGTGGAAGCATTATAGGGTTCATGACATCCGGTACTGGCCTAACAACGCCTTGTGCCCATGGAGACCTATTGCAGTAAACTATTTATGATGTGTGAGGAACCTAGTGGGGCTCATCTAAGACTCTTACCCACTCATTGCTCATTATGATGGAATGGATCATCAATTCATCATGATCTATATTCAATACTTAGCTATAGAACTGACCAGAGCCATCTAAAAGCTATTTCAATCCATAAAAGCTTTTAGAAAATGTAGTATCAAAAAAATCATGAAACTAGTGAATGAGATCATGCAGAATCAAAACAAAAACAGAGGAGCTGAATACAGAAGCATAAAATACCTTAGAGAACACGTAATAGACTAGTGCAAATATCCTAATCCTTGTAATCATATACAAACTCCATGACACTCCTAATCGCGCTTAAGAACCGGTGGTGGTAGTTGTGGTGTCGCCGTCCTTGGTCGTCCTCCGCCGCTGATCGAATTTTTTGGCGAAATTGAGAGATAAATCAGAGTAAATCTCCATAACTTGAGAGATATTACCGTTGATTTCGTTGATCAAGCCAACGTTTCTAGAGACGTTATCTGGGATTCGAGACATGTGGTTTTCGTTGACGCGTTGAATCAAATCACGATTCTGATCAAGATAAAGCTGTGCACGTTTGAATCCATTACTCAACGTATCCCACACCTCCACGTCTTCCACCGCTGCCGAAGCCGCAACATCTTCGCCGTCGTTTTCGTTCATCTCCGGAGATCGGTTGTTTCCGACGAGCGATCGATTTCTCGATGCTTCCATTATTTTACAAATACATCAAAATTATTCATTCATTGTTGACGACGCGATTGGAATTGTTTGTTTCTAAAGATATCTTTGGGAGGAAGAGAGATGAATTGGGGTGACACGTGGAAGAAACCGACCCGGAAAGCGGTTGGTCGGGTCAAGAAGATGACGGTGACGGGGTTGCGTGATGGACCAATGGGTGTTGAAAGAAGACGTCGTTGGAAGGTTATTTAGAAATTATTACATTATTTTTATTTTATATGAGAAATTAGTCTTTATGAAACAAAGATTACGAACAAAAATCTAACAATATCAAACGACAGCAATTGAACTATAACCCTAAAGAGAGCAAAACAAAATCAATATTCAGTGTACAAAACTATAAACATTAAAATTATTGATGGATTTGCTACTAACTCAACCGCAACTGTTATACCAATGCATATCTCAAAGTATCAAGTTCTACGAGCTCGAGTCTCATCACTTCTTCCACAAATTCTTAACAAAACAAGAAAATATATCTTTAGTGAAACTTATACATATCGAAACCAAATGAGGTCAAACTTATATTTATTTTTTTTGGGCAACAAAAAAAAAAGAAAAAGAAAATAAAAAAATAAGTTTGACCTCATTTGGTTTCGATATGTATAAGTTTCATTAAAGATATATTTTCTTGGTTTGCTCTCTTGAGGTCAAACTTATTCATACTGACCTTTTTCTGTTCTTTTCTGATCTCTTTAGGAAGACGAAGCCTAGCCGAAAACTAAAATGAAAATGCATAAGTGAAACAAGAAAAAGTGTTTCCATGGAGTGTGTGTGTGTGAAGAGATCTTCGATGGGTCTCTCTTTATATATATTCAAGGAACAAAATGGGTTAGTTGAAGAAAGATTTTAGGTAACATTTTATTTTTTACTTATCAGAGAGTTTTTTTCTCTCATTTGATTTGCGTGAATCGGTGTTAGGTCGTCGTTTAGGAGAGTGTGTTCACTTTGGTACATCCACAAAAACTGTTCCAAAATACACAACCAATTAAACCACAAAACATTATTTTATTTTACATGAGAAATTAATCTTTATGAAAGAAAGGTTACGAACAAAAAACCCCAACAATATCGAACGACAGCAATTGATCTATAAACCCTAAACACGGAAAAAACAGAATCAACCACACATCCAGTGTACAAAACTATAAAACCCTAATTAGAGCAAAACAGAATCTTATATTTTAGGTTTGTTTTTTTCGTCAATGTCCACAAAAACTAACTTTAAAAAGAATCATAACTACTCTTAAAACGGAACACCAGTGAAAAAGGCCAAAAATATCAAAGTTAGTCCCACAGGACTTTTTTTATCTTCTCTGGAAGTTGAGGTATTTGACTGAAAGTGCAAATGCTGAGAAGAAGAGAGCACAAAAACCGACAAGAACAGCAGCAGATACACCAATCATGTTTGGCTTGTAGCCGAAGTAATATTCAATAAACTCCTTCACCGTGCCATGAAACAATGGCTCGTTGATCATGCTTTCCACGTCACCAAGCTGCGAAAGGATTACTCCTTGTAGTGTCCACGCCACTGGACATATGTAATAGAACCATATCCACCACACTGGAATCAACTGAATTACCAAAACAAACACAAAGGGTTAAAGATTATAAGGGTTCAAAATGTGGTAAGGCTGATTAGTCAAGAATCAAATTTAGTAACAATAATCCATCAATACTTAGTTCTCGATTGTTCGAATGCATAACTATATTAGCTACCTCTCATAGAGTGATATTAAATACTTACAGGCTTTTGGACGAGGAAACCGGATAGGAGATTCCAGAGAGAGTAAAACGCAGAGGAGATCACAGCGGCTAAATGCTGATTCGGGGTGAGACCAACCGCCATCATGCCATAGAAGGTGAAGTAGGTGAATGTGAGGAACATGAACACCAAATACAGTACAAACTTACTGAACGTTCTTTCAAAGCCAATGGTGAAGTATGTGATGACACCGTAGAGAATGGTTTGGGTCAGAATGTAAGGTATCTCCACAAGACCCTGAGCTGCTGCATATGGAATTGGAGCATACATACCAGCGGCTTTCTCTCTGTAGAAAACTGTTCTTTCGATTGAAACGATTGGTTGTACTGATGAAGCGTTACTAACTCCAAGAAACAGACAAGCCGAGTAGAGAGCTCCCATTACGGTGATCAAATCCTGTGAGGAAGTCCTCTTGGAACCAATGTCCCAGAAAACTGTTCCCAGTATAAACGCAGCGATCGTTGTGAAGACTAATCTCACGAGATTGTATTCTGGACTTCTCCAGTAGACAAGGTTCTGTTTCCAGAGACAGAGTAGAAATTGAGATAGTTGGTTTTGTGAGTATCTTGATGTAAAGCTTATTGGTTCTGAGCCTTCTGGTGGAACACTGAGTTGCTTGATGTTTGCCTCTACTTCTCTGTTTAAAATACACAGTATATGGTTTGATTTATGTTTTTGAAAATGTAGCTTTAAGGATTGTGATAGTTACCTAAACTGGTCAGATTTCTTGTATAAATCTGCAAACTCCATGTTATATTTCTCTTCCAAAGCAGGTGTAGTTACTTCAAGCATCCAAGTTGCTGGATTGTAACCACTTGAGATTGGAGGTACTCCGTTAATCCCCTGTAGAGGGTTTAGGGTTTGTCATATTTAACGTGGTGCACAAGTATGTAAGTGCGAAGATCAAAACAGAATAGGAAAAGGCAGGGACAAGTAAGTACCTGAAAGTAATCTACCAGAACCTGCGAGTGTGTACCCAATTTCCCACCATATATAACCTGTCCTCCTCGTTTCATTAGAAGCAGCTGTATTTTTAAGGTTAAGCAAAAAAAAAAAGGTACAGACGTTATTAAGATCATCGACTGATAACAATTCATAACTATTCTTGTAATCCAAGCAAAATTAGGTCAAACCTCGTCAAAGGCCTCAAAAATGTCAATGCTAGGTTGATGAATGGTGCAAACCACTGTTCTTCCAGTATCAACAGTGTTTCTAACAGTTCTCATCACAATTGCTGCTGCTCTTGCATCAAGTCCAGATGTTGGTTCATCCATGAAAATAATTGATGGATTTGCTACTAACTCAACCGCAATTGTTAGACGTTTCCTCTGCTCAGTAGAAAGACCCGTGGTACCAGGTAAACCTACTAAAGCATATCTCAGAGTGTCAAGCTCTACAAGTCTCATGACTTGTTCCACAAATTCCTAACAAAACAAGAAAATATATGTTAGTGAAACAATCCATATTCGGAACCAAATGAGGTAAAACTCATTCATACTGACCTTTTTCTGTTCTTTGGTGATCTCCTTAGGAAGACGAAGGCTAGCCGAAAACCATAAGGACTCTTCAACTGTGACTTGAGGAGAGTGTATATCGTTCTGCTCAACATATCCAGAGATCCTAGCAAACGTTTGTTGTTCTTTTGGGTGACCAGAGATTCTAATATCTCCCTCGGTATATCCACCTGTCTTTCGACCCGCAAGAACATCCATCAACGTAGTTTTTCCCGCACCGCTTGATCCAACTAAAGCTGTAAGAACTCCAGGTGAGAACACTCCACTCACGTTTGATAACAGTTGTAGTCTTGTCTCTGGTACACCTTGAGAACGCATTTCCTGAGATTTCCCGAACAAACAAACTTTAATGCAACCATAGATAAAGGCTGATACTACCAAAGCAAAACAGAGAAGTGAAATTAACCTTTGGCATGTCAACATAATAGTTGACATTGTGGAAAGTCATTGTTAATGGTTTGAATGGAAGGATCATTCCCTTTTTCTCACTTATTACTTGATTTGCATCTGCTACTAAAGCAGTTTCTTCATTGGGATCGTCTAAAACAACTGCTCGAGCTTTTCTTAGAGCTGCAAGAGAAAAAACAAAAGAGCTAAGCTTCACAATATTATACTACAGATATCTAGACGAAAGAACCATTAGCAATAGAGACTCTCACGGTTAAGATAAGCCAAGGCGAGAGTTACTACGTTATTGAATAGAATTGCATAACCAATGAGAACCGCGATTCCAATCCAATACCAATAGTCATTCGTTGGAAAGCTACGTAGCTTTAGAAGGTTGAGTCCAATTGTAGTATCAGATATAGCTGATGGCTGCATGATGTTTAAAAGTATATAGTTAAGCATTGCATGCATATTCTAACAAAGTAATATTAACTCAACAAAAAGATTAATGAACACACCGTCATCCACCGTGTGGCTGTGAATTCATTGACCGCAATGGCACGTTGTCCATAGGATAACGGCGACACCCAAAAACCCCAAACCCACCAAGGTTTAATATCAGCTGTAAGAAATGATAAGGTTTTATTTTAGCAACACTAACCAACAAATAAATTTCTTTTATACAAGAAATAGTGAAGTAGTAGTAATAACTAACCTTTTGGAATAACGAATCCACCAAGCAAGAACACTATTAAGATTGCTGCAGATCCGAATGTATTGGCAATGACCATGTCCCTTGCTAGAGAAGCCATCATACGAAATAAACCGAGAGCCATTTGATGCACCGAGAAGAGAAGTAACATGTATCGGAAAAATCTAGGAGAACAAAAAGAGATTTATTGTAAGACTACAAAACTAAAAATCAACAAGAAGTTTAGAAATAATAATATCAAGATAAATAACCAACCTGCCTGCTGAGGGAGCAAGTCCCACAGTGAAGTATACTACACCACTCCAGACAACAGCTTCAAGGACAGAGTAAGGCACACGCAAGAGCCAGCTGGCAATAGACCATGACCAAGCAGGATGAAAGGAGTTATCCCTTTGCTTGTAAAAAACCGGGAGACGCGATATCATGAGAGGTAGTTCAGAGAAACCGTTGAACATCATGTGGACTAGCCCGAAGAAAAGGCAAGATAGATACTCATTGCCAAATTGTTCGCTTGTTGGGTGTAATCTAGTTTTCAAGAACACTGTCGCTGTGACAAGTCCCACAAATCCAACCTTTATGGAACACAAAATGTTTTAGATCAGAATCTTAGAATTTTATCTAAGGACATTTGAATAATATCTACGTCAAGATGTCACTATAGTGATGCAAATTGTATCACATAATGGTGCATATATATAAGAATAAGACTAATTTTAGAAAAGCAGAATTGAAGCAAGCGCAAATGAAGACCTAGGCTTATGGTATAGACAAAATTTATTGGTTACTTGATTCAAAAGCCACACAAAACCAATGTCATGGAAACAAACCTAAGTGTCAATACTCTAGATGATGCCAAATTTACAAATGCAGCAAAAAGATGTAGATATTTACCTGGCATGTCCTAAAAGTGTAAAGAAATTTGTGCCGTTTGATCAATAATAATTCTCGTACAAAGCAAACTTTAAGGTTTTCCCATCCTGAAATGGCAAATTTTGTTCTGCATAAAGCTGAAGGATCCGCAGATTTCTTGTCAAATGGTGCAGCCAGCTTGGAATCCGCAGCATGCCCGTATTTCGAGTTACGGAATGCAGCCGCTATGTCTGAGACAGGAATGAACTGATATGGCTTCGAAGGATCTGCCCAGTATTGAGCTTGATCCTTTTTAGAGGTCACCTGCATACCAACATTATAATAGATTGAGTTTGAGTATACTAAAACTCAAATTAAAGAACAGAGTTTAGATATATACCTCTTGGAGAAAATCTGCCACACCTTTACGCGGTGGGAGACGGAATCCTAGAGACTCAAAAAAGGCTATCACATCTTCTCGAGGACCTTGATATACCATGTAACCTTCTGATAGAAGAATTAAGTCATCAAACAAGTCAAATGTTTCTGGTGCAGGCTGAAGAAGTGCCATAAGAACAGTTGCATCCATTAGATGAACGAAGTTTCTGATACATTTGACAATCTGGAAAGTTGTTGAACTATCAAGACCAGTAGATATTTCATCCATAAACAACGTTTTTCTTGGCCCAACAGTCATTTCTCCTGCATTGTGTCAAATTTATCAATTAGCAAAACAGAGCTGGTGTATAATTCTAAGTGAGATAGATAAGTAAACAGAGTGAGAAAAGACCTGTTGTAACTCTTTTCCTTTGACCTCCTGAAACACCTCTCATCATATCATTACCAACCATTGTATCAGAACATACATCAAGACCAAGTACTTTAAGCACATAATCTGTCGAAACACTATGCTTTTCGCCTTTGACAGAAGCAGCCTAATAACAGAGAGCATGTGTCAAAACTTTGTTGTGTGATCAAGAAACATGAGAGATTATTGAGCTATATGATACTAACCTTCATAAACGCATCAATCTCAGAAGAAGGACGTATACCCCTCTCTTTCTCTAATCGGGTTAGATCTTTCATGTAACCTACAATTACACAACATCAAAACAGAAAATATTTGAGAATCTATGACTTGATGAAGAAGTTTACATAGTGAGTAGTAACATCAAATAAGAAAAAACCTGCAAATCCTTCGCTTGCGCCTTGACATCTCGCAGCGAAATCAAGAGTTTCACGAACAGTGAGTTCAGCAATGTGATTATCTGTTTGACTTATATATGCTGAAGTTCTTTTAACATGAAACTTGTTAAGATTCTCTCCATTATAGGTAATGTTACCCGTTTTCTGTCATAGATGCAAAAAACAAAAAGGACACATGCATGTGAGTACGTGACTTTTAAAACGAAATGAGATAACAAACATAAGTTACATGTGATATAGATGAACATAGTTAATAACTTCACGGATCAACTAACCTTTAAACTCTTATCAAGCTTCCCTGCAAGAGCAAGAAGCAACGTCGATTTTCCGGAACCCGGTGGTCCTAACAACAAAGTCATCCTTCAAAAGTAGCAAAAAACATTAGTACTTGTGATCATACATATGACATAGCGATAATCTAAAAACAGTCTTTTAATTCACCTTCCTGGTTTGATAATCCCACTAATATCTTTCAAAATATTAAGCTTGTGTTTCCTAGGCTTGATTATCCTCAAGCTGCTTAAGCAACGCTGCAACAAACAGAGATTAGATACAATCATCAAAAAAAGATTGTGTTAGAATACTCACAAGATAAAACAAAGAAGACAAACCTCAAAGAAATCACGAGAGACATTAACCAAAGTAGGCAAAGCTCTTGTACCAGCTTGAACATCAGCTTCAATATTCAAATTCTCGAACCGCACTTCGATTTTCGGAACCTCCATACCAACTCTACGAACAAAATTTGTATCAAATTCAAACGAGCCATATATATATATATAAAATTTACTTTTTCTCCCTAAAATTAGAAACAGAGAGAATTCGAAGAGTCGTAACAAACCGATCAAGACGTTCTTTAATAGCAGAGAGAAGCTTGAAATTATCTTGATCACTAGTAGCAAGAGCTTGACGAACCAACATCTCACGATCCGCACGATCCAATTTCTTCACATCAATCGTTTGAACCACGTTTCCATCAGCGTAACCAGAAGTCTGCGTTTGCGTTTGCGACCGACGCAGAATCGCATTATGAGTCCCTTGTCTCTGCGACGGTAATCTTCCGATCGCCGCCCACCGTAGATCTTCCTCATCTTGCTCCACTGTCTCGGCGTTAGACGGCCGCGCGAACGATTCTCTTCCTGTTTCTACATCGAATTCGAAATACTCACTCCCATTCGAAGCCGCCGCCATTGTTTAACCACGACGAGAAGATCGAAATCGAAATCGAGAATTTTCAGATTTGAGATTTGTTCTTATCTCTCCGATTTTGAGTTTTTTTTTCCTCTGCTCCGAAAAATCAGAGAAGGGGAATTTTATTTTTTGGGCTCTCTGTTAGACTGATTCAGTTTAGGTGTCTACGCTGCATATAAAAGCGTGCATATATCCCGGGCATATTTGAAGGTAATGTAAATGACTATATTACCCCTGATTTTTTTGCTACTGAAAGGACTATAGTATCCTTATTGTTTTGTGTTATGGTTTTGGTGAGTGAGGGTATAAAAGGAGTTTGAGTTTGAGTTCGTTTTGTCCTGTTCTTACTCTAAGTTTGTTTTCTTCTAGAAGGTTTTTTTTTTTACCTTGAAAGATAATTTGGTAGTAATTTTACTATTTTTAATCGAATTTGTATTTGAATTCTGGTGATAATAAGATACTTATTTAAGTAGTTGATGATTTTTATTTAATGCAGTCAACTTAAATATTTTTTTTTCTATTTAGTGTTTTGATATTACTTTAGGACAAATAAGGGAAAGAAGAAAAACAAAGCTTGTGGAGTGTTTTTGGGAAATTGATACCAAATTGATACTCAAAAAAGATTTAACGAAATGTTGAACTTGAAATTACTTGAGGACAAAGGTGAAAGAAAAAACAGCAAAGCTTCTAAAGAGATTTAACAAATGTGTTGTTCATATTCCACTAGTGCGTTTTATTACTGTTAAAATTTAATTTGTAAACCAATAAAAAAAAAAACGAAAAGGAACTTGACTATAAAACGGTGATGGCTTGTAGAACTGGAAAAATCTTCTGGAAGCAAATGTTTCTGTGACCTGTAATTTCCAAAGATAGGATTGTTTTAGTGTCTAGAAATAGTATTCGTGTTGGGCTGTATTATTCGCATTTTTCCGATGAAGGTATAAATAGGTAGATTACGTGGTTTGTTTTTCTTGTTAAAATTTGGGAAAATTATTATTGCATGTTGTTTGGTATGGTTTGTGTGAATTAGTTTATTTTTCATGATTTTTCCATTAGTAGATGTCCATTGCCTTTATATAACCATACCAATTACTTTTATAATTGCTATCCAACTCATATTATAGATAGACACGAAATTGTTATTTCTTTTTTTTTTTAGTCGAGATAGACACGAAATTGAAGAGGTTTACATTCATTCGTACGTAATCGTAACATTATCGTTTACTGATAAATTCGGCAATATTTTCTGGAATAATCTCGTTAAAATATATTGTCTTAAAATATAATATAAAAACTTCACGCTTTGATGTAATAAATTCTATATCGCTTGAAGTTATCCTAACAACGTGAATGTACAAACACTTATTCGAATTAGTACTTTTTTTTTTTTGGTTTGTTCATTGTAGTTTCATAGTTTAATTTCTAGTTTAGCAAAAGTGGATCTTGGTGGGCTTGTAATATCTTTGGTCTCATGCTTTTTATATTAAAAACCCATTATCAAAAAACAATAGTTTTATAGAAAAATTAATCAAGACTCTATATTAAGCTTAGCATTTAGCAAAACCCCAAGCTGCAGTTGAGGACAATGATGGATATTCGACGGAAACAGTTGGCCGTAGAAAATCGACGAGAGATTTGGATCCTTTTTAGGGTTTTGCCGTGTAAAAAAAGGAAACTGTCAACTTATAAATAGCTGCGTTCTCGCTCTTCCACTCTCTCAAATTCCTTGCTCATCAAGCTTCTTCTTCGATTCTCCTGTCAGACTCGTCGTGCTTGCGGATTCCTCCTTTGGTTTCCTTTCCGATCGTAAGTTTACTTCTACTACATGTCTACATCTTTATCTTCGACCACAATCTACATCGTCTTGAACTTGAAGTAATCTTGCATGTCCTAGGCTCCTAGCTTTAGAGGATTTTTCTTTGATGTTTTCGTTCAATTCTGTTGATTTCACTGTCTAGGTTTCTCCTTTTGATTTAAACTATCTGAACTTGTAACCCTAACCCTAGATCGGATTTTGTTGTTGATAGATTCTTTATAATCCTAACCTATATATGTCTACCAAAAGAGTAGATATGGGTTCTAGAGATTATATTAGCAGTCTACCAGATGAGATTCTTGGCAAAATCTTATCATTGTTTTGCACAAATCGTGCTGCTTGCACATCAGTTCTGTCCAAAAGGTGGAGGAATCTGCTCGAGCTTGTAGACAACCTTGATTTGAATGACGCATATGGTAATCATCAATACTTCTGTGATTTTGTGGACAGAACACTTGCTCTCTTAAGCAATTCTACCACCGTCAAGAGATTCTCCCTAAATTGTGCATTTCACAATGACGCTTCTCGGGTGAACAGTTGGATACGCACTGTCTTCGATCGCGGCTTCTTGGATCTTCACTTGGAGACCGCACATATGCATCGTATAGACACTGAGTTCTTCACGAGCAATACACTTCTTGAGCTCACAATATGCGGTGGGTTTTATGCTGAGGGTCGTCTTCCTCCTGGGAGAGTGTTTTTTCCAGCGCTTAAATCACTCTCTCTAGTTTCAGTGGAGTTTACAGATACTTTGATGTATCAGAATTTCATCTCTGGCTGCCCTGTGCTTGAGGAATTATTCCTACATTATGATAATGAGACACAATGCCCGGCTTGGAAAGGGCTCGTATCGAGTCCTTCCATCAAACGGCTGAACATCTATGACAATCCTTCCGAGTTACGTTATGAGGCTTACAAATGTTGCTTTCAGATACCCAGCCTTGTGTACCTTGACTATTCTAGTTATGTGGCGAAACAGTATGCGGTTGATCTGGTTTCCCTTGAAGAAGCTAGACTCAATATCCGATATCCGGAGAGACTTGTAGATCAGAATGAGGATATTTTTGGTGATGTTACGGATTTGCTTAAAGGGATAAGCAATGTTAAAACCCTTCATTTATCTTCTGATTCTCTTGAGGTCAGTTTTGCTACCTATTCTTCTTCTATGATTGTTTCAATTTGAAGTGTATGCTAGCTAGCAAGGTCTCATTTTGTATTATATGTCTGTTTTGGTTATGACTACAAATCCAGGTGTTTCACTTGTGCTGTGATACAATGCCGGTGTTTCATAACCTCCTTACTTTATCTTTTGAGAGTGACGAAGAAATAGGCTGGCAAGTGGTGCCACTTCTCCTCAACAAATCTCCAAACCTAGAAACTTTAGTCATCAAGGTATCATCAATTTCGTTCGATCAACACCACACAATTCGCTTTTCCTAGATTACTATTGTAAATGAATTTGCTTGTGCCGTACGTATTATCTTCTTTGCCTAGCTTTAATGTTTTTAATTGAATTCCTTTTGCTTTCAGAGTCTTGTGCACCAAGTAACAGATATGTGCGGGAACGCCTGCGCTTGCATCTCTAAGAGGAGGAAGAAAAAGAAGAAGACGACGGAGGATGACGAATGTTGTTTATCTACATGTCAAGTCAAAGTGCTAAATATTTCAGGGTATCGAGGTACTTGTAAAGAGCTGAAACAAATGAGGCATTTCTTGGAGAATTTGAAATGTCTTGAAACTGTCAATGTGGGTGTTGATGTGAAGCGCAGAGAATATAAGAATGGTAATAACAAGTACCAGAGGATCACCAATGCTGTTATGGAGCTTCCTAGATTTTCATCAAACTGTCAGATCCAATTCTTCTGATTTCTCATTTGAAAACTGAATCATTAACATGCCAAAACTAAATCTTTTAGAAGATAAACTTTTTTTCTCTACGAAGGTAATCAATATTTTGCTATTTATTTAGGGAAAGCATAAAGAGAAAGTGGTCACTAATGAGAATTCTCATCTAGTGATCAACTCTTTGTGTTATTTTTTTTGCTTATTAAAGTCTTTGTTATTATGAGAATAAGGAGAAAGTTGTCCTCCTAGTTTGAAGAGCACTGCCATTTTAATTGCTGTTTCCTTCTTCTTTGTTGTCTATATAAACTAGTAAAGGCAAATGAACAAAGGCAGAGAGAATTTTGTCATAAAACAGTTTGTTTTTGTTCATTTTAAGCTTAATCTCCTCTTTACGCTCCATTTGATAGAGTTCCCACTTCATTTATATAATTAATTAGATCTGTATTGCTGTTGCTGAAACATATGTTGTTCAGTTTTGTCTTTTCTACTGAATTAAACAGCAAGTTCTTAATTACTTAAGATACAAAACCTAAAAGTCAGATTATTGTGGTTGAAGCTATGAACCAAATTCTACGCAAAGTACTCAAATAAAGAGAAGTAAGAGAAAAACAACTTTCAAACCTGATTTCATTGGTGGAAGATTAATGCATAAATGAGAGAGCCAAAATGGACTTCAGATAGATTTTCTAAACAAAATTAACTTATTTTCTTAAGCTAAATGGTTAAGCTCTCTCTCTAACAAACACTTTCAATTAAATATTGACGTTCTAATTTTTCAAATTGTATATTTGAAATAAAAAATATTACTTTCGTTGTAATTTAAAAGTTTTAGAAACCACAACATTAAAATTTCATATGATAATATTTAATAACTATCATCAAACATATAATTTTTTTTACCAAAATATAAAAAATGATGTAAATGAAAAAGTGATACATTAGTACTTTTACATTACTAAAAATAAAAATAATTATATAGTAGTACTTTTGCATTATAGATTATTTTTAATAATTTCAACTAAACTAAAAATAAAAATAAAAGAACATTTCTGTTAAAAAAAGATAAAAAAAAGTTATATAATAATACTTTGCATTAAAAATTTATTACCAAAAAGATCACCAAGCACAGCAGATCAAGGTCAAACTCAGAATCTGGAAGCAGCAGCTCAAAGTCATAACTTTGGTGAAGTGGCAGCAGTTCAAAGTCAAACTCAGAATCCGGGAGCAGCAGTTCAAGGTCATGATCTTGGTGAAGTGGCAGCAGCTCAAGGTCAAAATCAGAATCCGTGAGCAGCAGTTCAAGATCATGATCTTGGTGAAGTAGCAGCAGCTCAAGGTCAAGATCAGAATCTGTGAGCAGCAGTTCAAGATCATGATCTTGGTGAAGTAGCAGGAGCTCAAAGTCAAGATCAGAATCTGGGTCCGAGTGCTGCAGTAATAACATTAGAGTCTTACCGTACTATAGATAAATAGTATCAAGATTCGAGAAACAATGAAATAAGATAAATTTCTATTTGATAAATTATATTGTTATGCACAAATAATGGAAATTGCCCAATTTATATGTGGATGATATATAAAAAATATTACTCACAACACAAAAGGTGCAAACCATGTACGATTTTAGACATATATCTGCATCACTTGTTGTCCGAAGATAATCAAGTTGTTGCCATGTGATTTCCTACACAACAAATCAGACATAAGAGTCTCATCATACATACGTAGATAAGATAACACCAAGAAGGTTCATTTTTTTGACATAAAAGTTATATCATCTCTCACCCCGGTAACTATATAAAGTCCTATTTGCTGGTTTAATTTTCTCACAAGAAGAAACCAATGGAAGGAACTGTTATCACAGACGATGTAATGGCCTGGGAAAAAGAAACAGGATTAAGTCGTTGCTTCAAAAACAGAGAATTTGTAGATAATTACTGTGTTGTTGATTCGCACTTTTGTTTTTGTTTTTTGGCTTTGCCATAACAGGAGCAATGAAGACTGCAAGGTCTCCTTTCTATAGAGAAAAGTATGGTTCAAAGTCTGTAGAGAAGAATCAACTGGGACAAAATCTTATCACAGACTATAGGACTGGTGTTTAGTGCCTTATCACAGACTATGTGACTGGTGTTTGGTGGTGAATATTATAGCGATTGTCTAGTGGCAAATATTATAGCGTATTTTTAGTGGCAAATATTATAGCTTCTTTTCTAGGGTGTTTAGATAAGCTACATTACATGTTGTGAGCTGAAACTTGTAGTGTGATTCTTTTTGCTGCTTCCATTGCTAATTTTGTACATATTTTGGTTTGAGTGGCTCACTTCACTCTACATGCCAATTTTATAAGAGGCTTCGTTTAGGTATAATACAGTTTGGTTGGTTATAGCATGAATGATAACATGTTATGCTCAACCGGCGACCAAATTATCTTGCTTCTTTTTAACCCTCGTTGATTACACATTATCAACATTTCGGCCATTATAACAATAGACCGAAATGACCTGGTAGCCATTCTCGCTTGGCCCACTAATTTTTGCCTAGAACAAAAGATTGAGCACTAAAAGATTTAGGAAATTGATCAAAGTAAAAAAAAAAGTGAAAAACAAAAAGAAGTTGCATCACATTCTCAAAATCTTTTGGAAATAGATTTTGGATTTTGTTTAAAAATTTGTAAAAGCCATCAAAAACTGAGTTTTCTATTTTTTTAGGATCCTTGATTGGCCTTGAATGTTTTACTAGTTTTTGTTTTTAAAAAACTCATTTTTTACTCATTCAAGATTTTGGAAAAGTTGGTTCTAGTTTTGGGAAGATTTTAACAATCTTCATTGACAATCTAAATTCCATTTTATTTGACTTTTCACTTTTCCTAAACAAAATTCTTAACTTGACAATTGTATATTTTTTATTTCTTTATTTTGTAAAATCCAATAACTAAAAACTATAGGTTTTAGAAGAGTTTTTGGTTTTTGTTTTTTCAAAAACTATTAATATGTCGAACCAGTCAAGTTTATAAAATTTGGTGTCCCTAAAATTTAGGAAAATACGTTTGCATTATTTAAAATTCAAAATTTGACCTTATTTATATTATTTTTTCTCAAAAATCAAAATCTAAAATCGAAAAACTAGAAACCAATTCCAAAGACTGACTTACAAAACAGCATCCACCCATTCATGGAAAAGAACCCACCACCACAACTATTAAATTGGAAAAGGAAAAAAATATATTAAAATGGTTTTTTTGGAAAATCAAAAACTATAAACCATGTTAGAATCCAGGGATTATCGATTGTTGAGAAAAACAAAAAAAGGTGACATCGCTATCTTATTATTATATATAAGAGAGGAAAAAAAAAAAAAATGGAGTTCTCGTTGTCCG
>Ga0041059_1001186_pt1 | contig 20899 bp, 23 predicted proteins | sample AraColnosormetaG_FD_56232 | JGI IMG/M metagenome (GOLD analysis project Ga0041059, IMG submission 56232) | Arabidopsis roots microbial communities from North Carolina, USA - Col MF nosort | ecosystem: Host-associated > Plants > Roots > Unclassified | place: USA: North Carolina | collected... | reverse complement strand
AAAGTTCTAAAAAAAAAAAAAAAAAAAGTTCATGAAGTCATTTTTTACTTTAAAATCTGCTTGTTCTACTACACACAATGCCTTTTACAAATGGTGAAAAATGAGTGAGATAATAGTTTGCTCTATATTTCGGCCTAAAACAGACAAAAGAGATGGGTCCTCAAGGCCACAACAACAAGTATTGAATCAAACCTACACGCACCATTCCCCTTTATGTTTCCAACAGTTCATATCACTATTATGATCAGTACATACTATATAATTACGATTTAAGTGTTACAATCTGAATGTACAATATGATCTTATCAAATACAAGCCAAACTTACCGTGAAACGGCGCGAAGTAACGTGTTATGGATATGAGAGAAGTTGGGGCGTTTGGAGGGGGAGTTGTTCCAGCAATTGATCATCAGAGTTCTCAGGACTTGAGGGCATTCTTTTGGAATTTCCGGTCTCAGGCCACAAGCCGCTATCCCAACTGCCGCCTGCACGGGCGAGCAAGATGCATAAGCCGCCTCTCCCGTCACCATCTCCCACAGTACCATCCCAAAACTATAAGCATTGCTCATCCAAGTCTCTGTCGTATTTTCCGGGTCACCAGCTATGATCTGCTTTCAAGCATTTCATACAAAAATAGGTTTAATTACGTAAATTAAATTCTAGTAACTTCGTGTTCAGATCCAAGAATTGAACTAAAGGCTGGCCATGTAGAACCAAATACAATTATATAAGTGTGCTCTAGTAGGAATGATTGGACCATTTGCAAGCACATGGCTTGACAAAGCTAGGAGGCGTAACATACGGTTCAAAACATTTGGAATTACTAATGTATAACCAAAAAAAGATAAGTATAGCTCAACTAAAGAAGTGATGAAATTGGAGTTGTTAGCTAGTCTAAGGTGCTTTTGTGACGATTAGACAGAACCAAATTAGATCCACACTTGTCTACGATATATGTATCCAAAAGTGAGGATCCAATAACTGCCCAGACAAACAAAAAATGGTAAATCAGATATGGCCAAAACAAAAAGCAAAGGAACTTATTTGGTTCAAAAGGAAAAAAAATCAAAACAAGATGCCGTGGGTCATATGGGGACAATAGAGATGAAGCACATAGGGCATCCGATTTGTTTCTATGAGAATTATGATATGGGCCACAGAAATTTCTTAGCAAGCTTTCAGGTACCTAGTTTTGTATCATTTGGCTTAGAGGTAACAAAGGATCAGAATATGGCAAACATGATTATGTTTCACAATCTAACTTTTCAAGTAAACTGTTGAACAAAGACAAGAGTAAAAGAATACTGACCTCAGGTGCAAGCCATCGATAACCATCAGTTTCATATTCCACGGCCTCACCAAAGCTCTTACAAGCGGTGACTATCCCAATATTTCCCAAACATGCATTGCCATGCTTATCTAGTAATATTCTTTGTGTGTTAAGGTCCCGATAAGCAACACCATGGTCATTCACGAACTTCAGCCCTTCGGCTATGTCTATTGCAATTCGCAGTATCTGCTTGGTTTGAAGCTTCTTATTCTTCAACATCAGTTCATGGAGTGACCCACCTTCCATCAGTTTTGTCACAACGCATAATCCATGGTTCTCATCGATGCAAACACCGTAAAATTGCAGAATGCTCTTGTGTCCACAAGCCATCAGCTCCAAGTAATCTTTTCGGAGCTCAAACTCATAGGAATTCCCCTTATCACAACCTTTTAGTTTCTCGATTCCCACTCTTTTACCGCGGAAAATTCCTTTGAGAGAAGTTGGTCCAATCTGATCACCGAACTCAAAACTATCAGAATTCAATAGCCATTTTCCAATCTCATTGCCACCCGATTGGATGGTCTGCCATTCATCTACTGATACAGCAAATGAAGAACTCGGAAGTGGAACCTGAATCTGGATCGTACTATTCAAGTTTTCTATCCCTAGCCTACTACTATGCTGAATGGACTCTTCTTCAACACCTCCAAGTTCCCCTACACCACCGTTCTGTTCTTGACAGCCACAAAGCCCGAAAGGGAGCTTAACAGATGTCGGTTTTGGCTTTTTGGTTGCAACCTTGAGGGTGTTTTCTACCCGGGTTTTAAACAAACTATGTTGCCCAGATTGATCCAGAAGAAGAACAACCCCGAGAGTCAACCCCTTCTTCTCAAAGATTTGTATCTTCTTGCAACAAATCGAAGCACTATCAAGAACGCCTGACATAGTTGACCATGATAGAAAAGAGTTACAGGCGAATGTGAGTCTGAGCACGGAACCTCGAGGTTCCTCAGTAGACACTTCTTGAATCATAAACACAGGATTGTCATCTCCAGCAGCTTGTTCTATCAACTTGACGTGTAGAAATACTTCTTTCATATCGAAATCAGCCTGACTATAACTGTTGAAACAACAAACACCAAGCACAAAACCAATTAACCTAAGATTGCTCCATGATTTGCTAACTCACACACACACACTATATGTAACTGTCCATAATTAGAAACTCAGGTTTACCTGAATGGCAAGGAATCGTAATGCTTCTTGAGATTTGATACGAGCTTCTCCGGTAATTGACTCCCAGGATACATCTTAGCAAGGTTCTTCACTACAGTAGCCCAAACGAGCTTCCTTCCGCCGCCGCCGCCACTGACTTCCGCCTTGGGCGTCATAGCTCCGCCGAAACTCTGATTATCCCGAGCAGAATCCAGATTAAGCGTGTTTTTAAGCGACACAATCGCCTCTGACACGTTGCGGCTGAGACGCTGAAACCGCTTCTGCATAGCCGACGAGCTCTGATCAAAAACCGTCGTGGAACCTTCAACCTCCAAACTCGTCTCAGGTAGAGACGTAATTACGGACTCAGACCTGTCGTGCGTTCGCATGAGTACCTGATCGACCAGATCGTTGTCGGGATCGCCACCATCTCCGGCACGACTCGACCAGCACTCCAAGGCTGCAGCCATTGTACGTCGACAATGAACAATGAGCACTTGAGATAGATGAAAATGGAAGTTTTGTGCTTTCAGATTTCAGGGAGTTTTGGATTTCTTCATCTTTGTTAGCTTTAGTGAGGACGACTTCATTTATGTAAAGCAGTACGATTTTTACACTCTCTTCTCGATCCACTACGCTCCTGTATTTTAATTTTGCAAATTATCATTAATTTTCTTATTATATGTGTTGGACCAATTTCATTTAATTTCTTACAGATAATTATCTTTTAGTGGTGGATTGTGGTCCCTGCTAACATAATTGTGTTTTTAATGATCACAAAATACAGATATTAGGAATTTAGGATGACAACGAAAAGATTAAGGCATCTTCATCAGTAAAAAAAAGAGATTAGTATTTTAATAAATATTAATTATATAATTAAATTTTAATAATAAAATAATATTTGATCAATAGATGATATATAAATATTTTTATGGGTTTCTCAGAGTTTCTCACTTGAAAAACTAATTCTACTCTTTCTCATACTTTGAACAGTTTCTAGATAAGAAACCATTGATAGAGATGGTCTTAGTTTTTAACATGTGTTCACTTCACTACTTAAATTTGAGCATTAAAGTTATAATGGGCCAATATTAGGCCTATTATTATTGGCCTTTTTAATCGTCGAACAATAATGCAACCCGTTTTTCAATCAAACGAAACGGCACGCGTTGTTCATGCCGTTTGTCAAAGTCTCAAGTCAGCTTCAAACGACGACGTTTTCCTGTAACTTTACCATCATCGTCGTTGTTCTTTCCCGAAGCGGATCTCTTCGTCTGTGTGATCGGAGGATCTGCAAGAGTTCCTTACCCATACAAACTCAGAGAGAGACTGAGAGATATTCGTTACGCAATTTATTATGGCTTCTGTAAGCAAATCGAATCATCTCGAAGAAGATGATGATGCTGAAGAAGAGGTATGCCAGTTACTACATCCTAAAACTTTTTTGTTCTTCTTCTGCTGTTCGTTTTTGTATTCAATGATCAGCAATTGTTTTGCAGGTGCAACATTTCGATGATTTCACTCTAGCTTCTTCCTGGGAAAGGTATTCATCTTCACGATTTCAATTGCTTTGATTCAATCACTAATGTCATTACTAATCCCGTCGCTTTTTTAGGTTCATCTCAGACATTGAAGCAACTTGTCGTCAATGGTTAGCTGATGGTCCCAAAAACCTGGTGGTACGTTTGCTTTTCCAAATGATCTCATCCATCTTCGATCGAGTTCTATAAGTGAGAACTCGTTAGAATCCCATGAATGCTCGAGTTTTCTTCTTCCCGGACGTTATAGCTGGTTGTACTATTTTGGATATTATTGATGATCAAAGATGGAGTTAGTCTTGTTTTGTGAAATCCACTTTAGTTTCGTTATCTGCTTGACCTCTTAGGCTACCTGCATTTGGTGAGTGCAGGAAAAGGGTGCTGTTGCAGTGGAGGATTCAAAGAATCTGTTTACGGTCAAACACGAACTTAAGAATGTTGCAAAGAGCTATTGTATGGAGTTCTACTTTCAAATTGATAATAATGGTAGCCAACAAGGTATATGATTTCAAAATAATGCTGTTTATCTGGGAGAAACTGTATTTTCTGTTTCATAATTCAGTATCTGACTGATGCAGCTGGAATTGGTAATTGGAACAGTAATTCACATGATCTCCAGCTTTGCTTTGGGGTGAAGGATTTTCTGGTACACTTTAAATCCACTTTTTTTTTTTCTTGAAATAGTTCCTGCCCGTTTACATATATGATATTTTATTGATTTTTATGGCATCTTCTAGTTGATTGCTCCACAAAGTGCCAGTGGGGTGCTTCTTGATACACCAGAGTCTAGCAAGCTTCTGAGTGCGGTTGCTATTGCTTTGTCTAACTGTGGCAGGTACGATATCCTAGCCAGTAACATCACTTTAGCTTTTGCATCGTCAAGTGAATCTCTTACGATACACTGTTTCTTTGAGTTGATCCAAATTGCCTACCAATTACTCCGAAGTCTTGGAAATCAGAGTTGATAGAAATGTGTTATCCCTGTCTTTGCTAAGTAGATAATGATTAGACGCATATTTGGTTGAGTGATTATTAAGAATTTTTATACTACTTTGGTATCTAGCTTGTGGCCAGCCTTTGTCCCTGTGCATGACCCTTCACGCAAAGCATATATTGGAATCCAGAATATGGGCACTGTTTTTACTAGAAGATTTGAAGCAGATCGTGTTGGCAGCCAAGTTCCCGTGAAACTCATGCACCTGGAAGGGCTATATGAGTTGTTTGTTTCTAAGTTTGTAAGTCTTCGTGGCTCTTAATTAGTGATGTCCATTAGTATGGCTATTGCTTATCAAAATGGACCTGAAACTTAAGCATTAGCCATCAATTCTATCACGTAATTAAATTGTTTAGCTAGATATTGTATTCATCGATGACATTTTATTATTTGAAGGTTTATTCAGGAGTGGACTTCTCGATGCATACTTTCAGAGTCCATTTTATGATGAGGCTAACATACCAAACCTTCCCATATGACGAGGAGGATGAGGAAATTGATACGGATGAGGTTATGGGTGACAAATCAGACACTGCAGAACACTATGGTTCTGAGTCACGCAATAAGGTGCTCTGGGATGATGACTGTCCTTGGAGTGAGTGGTACTCTGCTGAAGATCCACTAAGAGGTACATCCATGCATCATATGAATAAAATTCGTATCTTTTTGGACTACAGTCTACACAATACATTACTTTGAGGATTTGTTTTTTACTCTCAGTCTTTCGGAATAGTTGAGGCCATGTGTGTGTTTCCCATGATTATACAACTCATTTATCTAATTTATTAGCTATCTTTATACACCTTGATACGAGTAGCTTATAGAAAAGGGTATTTCATAGATCTTTGGTGCATTCCAAATGAAACTGAGGAATTTGTAAACTCTCCCAAATCTCTCAGACATTATATATAGACATAGACCAAACCAAGAAAGCTAAACTAACCATGGTTTACCCTCATAATAAACTTGGTTAAGTTGAAACTATAGTAGATATTATTGATGCTATTAACTGCTTCTATCACACCTCTGTATTCCAACATACACAGAGATGATAATTGATGTGTGATGAAAATTATGTATTGTTCTTCAAGTATTGGCTGGTCTTTTTGCTATTGTATATGCAATGCAAGGAATTCATTATCTAACTTTGTGGTTGATATGGACAGGATTCGAATTGGTGGTCACATGGGCTGACAGGACTGTAGAAAGCACACTTGAGATGGCTGAACTTGAAAATGCCTCACCCCATGATGCTGAGAAGTGGATTTTACACCCAATCCTCTCGCCATATCTGTAAGAAATGCTTCTCATAGTTTCTCATTCTTGGACAAAATAGTAGTTTGCATGTCTTGTGGTATATTATTTTTCCCTTCCAGTTTTATAACAAATATAGCTTTACCAGGGGTGATCCTTCACATGGCAAAAGAATTGATTTTGCTTCCCAACTACTTTGCTTGGTTGAAGCATTGGATTCGTCTTTCTCAGCTCAGTTTATGGAGGATTTTGTGTCAGGTCTGCCGCAAATTTGTGTGCTTTTATTTTTTTCCTCATACATCAAACACATGTAGAAACTTCCACTATCAAAGAATGAGTTATAGCATATGATAATTTCCCTTATGTTCTTAGATTATCTTACAGCATTAGATTTTCCTGACATATCCACTGTCTAATGTTTTTTTTTTCTTTTAATCTCTCACAGTGGAAAATCCAAGCTCCGAAAATTTAAAGACCTCAGTGGTCATCCCTCCTCCGTCAGTTCTTGATCGGGTGATTAAAGATCTCTTTCGTGAGGGTATACTTCGACTATATTATGTGTGAACATAGATGCATGTATAAACTTGTGTTCTGTTTCACAACATTGAATATTGATTATCATTGCTGGTTCAAGAATTCGAGTTACCATGTAGTATTATTCACTTTGAAACCATCTAAAATTTGATGCATGAATTTTGCATTTGCAGCTAGAACCATTTGTTAGAATCCAGCTATGTGGTATTGTTTCACCTTTTTCCAATCTCTTTCAGGGTCTAAACTCCCAGATTTTACAAAAGGCGAACACAGGCTTTCTCGAGCTCTTAAGGCTGCACCGCTTGAATCTCTTTTTACACAATTCTGTTTGCACTCACTGTGGTTTGGCAATTGCAATATCCGTGGTATGTGCCAGTAGACCATGCCACATTGGCCAGCCATACATCATTATAGGGAAAATGAATTAAACTGCCAGCTACGGAATGAAAGGAATTATCTGATTAATATCTTGTGTTGTATTTTTCCTTTGTTTTCTGCATCCCATCTCTAGCCATTGCCTTTCTCTGGATAGAGTTTGTCCGTGAAGTTCGATGGTGTTGGGAAGAGACACAGCCGTTGCCGAAAATGCCAATTGACGGTTCTATTGATTTGTCCAGTTGTTTGATCAACCAAAAGTTACACTTGGTAATCCTCTATATATCCTTAATCGGAAATTTCAAATTACTTGTAGATACTAACAATTTCTTCTTTGTGATCAGCTTGCAATTTGCATCGAAAAAAAACGTGAAATGAATGAAGAGTTCCTAGACTGTATAGGAAGTGATGACAGTTCAGACGCTTCTGTTTCTATGGAGGTAATTGGCTAAGTTTTTTGTATATCGTACATTAGTTGTTATGTGCTGGCAGTATGTGTTTCATTAAATTAAAAAAAGCCATGTAAATACTTAAATATAAATTCCTGATGCGCCTGTGTTGTTGGCATGAAACATTTCTTTGAATAAATTCTCAGGAACACCACAAGGTCGACAAGAGAAGAAATACATCCTCGGAAGAAGAACTGCGGAGGAAACGTGACAGGTGAACTTAGCAAGTGAGAGCTCTTGATTGAATGTTAAATCTTGATAGAGAGGAAATCTTGACTAAGGGTGTTTAAATTCCTTTTCCTTGCATACAGCTCAATTGCAGAAGATACATCTAAGCAACTCAGATTTGAGCGGAAAACTGAACGCACAAATTCTGTGAACCAAAGCCCAACAGATGCCATCAGGAGAGGTTCAGCTGGACCAGTGGGGACGATGATGCTCCTGAAGTCACGTCAGCAACTCCATGCCCCATTTACCCAGGTTAGTATCGACTTGTCCTTGGCTGTTTCATATCTTATCGTGAACAATCTCAGATATCATGAGCTATGACAGGACCCACCTCTTATGACTGAAGACATGCATGAAGAAAGACTCCAGGCTGTTGAGGCGTTTGGTGATTCCCTTGTAAGCCGAACATCTTTTCCAATAGAAGTGAATATCGTTTGGTTATCTACAAAACAAAGTTTCTATAAAGATAATGTTTCATAACAAATGTGTAGATGTGTTGCCTTGCTATATATGGTTTTTCTTCTATATGCTCTTGCGTTATATCTAGACCCTTACAGAAAAAGGAAAAGAAAAAACATGATTGATCGCTTTTTATGTTTTGTTCATTTTGTTGTTTGTCTAATAAAGAACCCATCTTTTGCCCTTTGAATTTCAGAACGTTCCTGGCCAATTGGAGAAAGACATCTTATTATCTGGTGAGGTTTAAAATTCTGTCTCTGATGAATATAACAGAGAAGAACTGTTCACTAGATTTTTCTGTCATCTAATTCTAAGTTTGAATAGGTTGGAAGAGAAGGATAGGTGCTTCTAGTTTTAGAAACCTATCATCCATACATCCCTTGCTTCTTATTTTCCTGATTTTCCAAAGGTGATTGCAGACATGTCAGCATTCAAAGCGGCAAACCCAGATGCAGTGTTTGAGGACTTTATCAGATGGCATTCACCTGGAGATTGGGAGAGCTTTGAACCTAAAACCACTGAACCATCAGCAGGCCCCAGCACCGAAGGCTCGAAAGATGAATGGCCTCCTCGTGGCCGCCTTTCTCAACGGATGTCTGATCAAGGAAACTTGTGGAGAAAAAGTTGGAATGATGCACCCGCTTTGCCAGCCGATGACCAAAAGCCTCTCCTAGACCCGAACCGAGAGGGAGAGAAGGTCTGTCTCTCATTCATGCTGATAACCTCTTGGAGGGTTAAGATTGACCTCAATGTCTTGATAAATTTCTCAGATTGTTCATTACCTGGAAACAGTACGGCCTCATCAGCTTCTTGAGCAAATGGTCTGCACAGCCTTCAGAGGATCAGCTGACACTCTTAACCAGACAAACGTCGGTAACATGAGACAAATGACCTCTAAATTGGAGCAACTCTACCTCATCATGAAATTTACTTTGGGGGCTCTACAACGTAATATTTTTGTTTCTCCCTAATTATCCAAACCCTTCGAGCCATCTTCTCCTTCCGTCCCTCTTGCCTCTATATAACAGATATTTGGATGCAGGAAACAATCTTCCGGATAAAGCAAAGACCGTCAAAGACCTGAAACGTCTCTGCATGGTCTTTGAAAACGTGGAGAAGTTGGTAGCGGTTGCGGCATCTATTCACAGAAAGTTCCTGGACGCATCACGCCTTGCTCAAGTAATATTCAGCGACTTCTATGGCGTTTATGCTCCAACAATGGGAATGAGCGCAAATGATGAAGAGAACAAAAGCAGGACGGTGAGTCATCGTTAAACCAACAAGAATTTCTCTGATGGGAATAAATAAAAGTATGATGTAACGCCTGTTCACTTGAAACACAGGAGATGGAAGTAAGTAGACAGGAAGTGAGTTTAAGAGAAAGACAAGTGGTGTCGAATCTGTTCTCGCCTCCATCGGCTAACCAGTCTTGGAGAAAAGTGCTCAGTATGGGAAATCTTCTAAACGGACACGAACCTATTCTCAGGGAGATCATTTTCTCCACCGGAGACGATGTCAACAACGGAATCCATTACGCGGCAGCTGCTGATGTGGCGGCCACAAGTGACCGGAAGGGAGAAGAAATCGAGACACACCGAATGTATGTGTCTGGAACATCTAACGATCTCCGGGTTGGGCTCTCTGTTACTTCCTGCGATTGATTTTTTTTTTTTCATTTTAATTTAACCATACGATACAACACATTTGTTCTGTAATAGAAAATTAGCAAATGAAGTTCTGCTTGAACAAATTTCTAAGCGTAAATTTTTGCATTAATAGACAACGATTGATTTGCGAATCTGTGTTTATCATGATGAGGCAGTCACAAAAACTGTGAGAAACATGTTTTAGTTTTGAATTATCAAAGATTCAATCAAATATATATGGGCACAAAGGACGTACATGGAATGAGAGATCTCTCAATTCCGACGTCATAATTAAAACGAAACACGCAACCAAATTTTAAAAAGACAACAAGAAGATTAGATTTGTTACTTTTGCATTATAAAGTGTAATCATCATTTGATGATGCTATCTTTCTAGAAGCATTAGATTGAGTGGTCATTAAGATTGTTTGTGAAAAAAAGTAAAAAGATAATGTATTTTTATTAAGCTATGTTTGTATAGCTTAATATGACAAATTATTATATGTTGTACACCATTATGAAAGTATGATTACGTTGTAGGTCCAAATAAGATTTAGAAGAAAAGAAATCATGCTACGATGGATTCATATGTAAATGTTTGATTAGATTGATAATATATATTGTTGTTGTTATTGGTAGAGATGACGTTCTTATTCTTGTTTCTTAATTTGATGATTGGATATTTGGATGTGTATAGAAGAAATGATGCCATGTTTAAGAGTTTTGTGGTAGAGATTTTGATTAAATAGTTGCCATGTTTGACATGATCCTGATACATAAATATTTTTTTTCTTTCTTTATCCTAATTTATACATATAAAATACGAGATGGTGTGGGACTAAAGTGAAAAAGAGTGACCGTATAGGTATGAGACTATATAAGCAGTTAAGCACTAAACATTATAATGAATGTTTTAAGTAAATGAGTGATGAAATTGGGTGGATTAGATTATTAGAAACTAATGGCCAATACCTTTCTTCATTGATTCTTGACCCACTACCAACTCCTCACTATTTCTTTCTCCTTTACATTTTTCTATTTTTATCAATTCCATCGCAATAAGTCCTTGCATAGTTGCATATATATTATTAACCAAATCATAAGGCGATTCCATGATTTCCCCAAAATTATGGACCTTGTATGATATATAGAATGTCTAGTTGAATACTGATAGACATAAATTGAGAATTTAGCTTGCATGATCTATATGCATTGTATTAAGATTTTGTAGACTTTGAGCTCTATGTGGTAGTTGGTGGTCCATTTATCATGGGTTTAAGTGTTAAATAATTTTATAAGTGTGAATATTGATACTCTTTTTAGATTAAGACACAACGAAAACGATAAATCATTATCCCTTATAATTTATTAATCAATAAACAAGAAATTATACACGCCGTCAATAAAACACTAATTAAGCAGCTTATACACATTTAACAATGACTCTTTGGTATCATCTTTGATGAGTGAACATGATTAAGAAATTAACTAGTTTCCATGAAACTGAAAGGGACAAAGTTGCATTTCCTATAATGGAATAAATATTGGACCGACGATCCATTGATATGATTTGATGTATCAACAAGATATCAATAAAGTTATGTACATATAAATGATTAAAACAAATGAATATCACGGGATATATAAATTATACTATAGAGCTTTTGAATGGTAGTCACCTTAACGTCGTTAACTTAACTTCCCTTAAACATATATATAGCACTAAACTTCGTGAAAAATATGTCCTTTAACGCCGTGATTATTTCTTAAACCAAATTTAAAAATAGATGTGATTCTTTACTTAACGATACGACCCAAATCGAAAACTAAAAAAAAAAAAAAATCATTTACAGAAATCAAAGTGATCAAAGCTAATAGAGTAATAGTCTAATACAGTGTGAATCGGAAATTAGTTGGGTCTCGTTTTCCATTTTCTTGGTAGTCAGATAAATAAATATTATGATGGGACGTAAAAAGAAGTGAGAAACTGAAGTAAAAAAAAAAAAGAAGTGAGAAACTACAATATGAATAATCAAATCCAACTTGTTGCTTCTGACTTGTGAGTTGTGACTGAACATAAACTCTTCTTCTCTTTCTCTGCCTCTCTCTTTCTTCTCTCTCTCTCAGGCACACGATCCACACACACACACAAAGACTCAAAACAAAGTCAAGAACCCTAATATCTTAAGAACGTCCTGACATAACCATAGGATCAAAGATGGAGGGAGAAACCGCAGCCAAAGCAGCGGCAAGTTCCTCCTCATCCCCGAGCCGGTACGAGTCTCAAAAGAGGCGAGACTGGAACACTTTCCTTCAGTATCTAAGGAACCACAAGCCACCTCTGAATCTGTCTCGTTGTAGTGGCGCACACGTCCTTGAGTTCCTTAAGTACCTCGACCAGTTTGGTAAGACCAAAGTCCATGCCACGGCTTGTCCCTTCTTCGGACAACCTAACCCACCGTCTCAGTGCACTTGCCCTCTCAAGCAAGCTTGGGGAAGTCTCGATGCTCTCATCGGCCGTCTAAGGGCTGCTTTCGAGGAAATCGGCGGTGGTCTTCCTGAGTCAAACCCTTTCGCTGCCAAGGCTGTTAGGATCTATCTTAAAGAAGTCCGTCAAACACAGGCTAAGGCTCGAGGGATTCCTTACGACAAGAAGAAAAGAAAACGTCCGCATACAGACACGGCAACTCCAATCGCCGGTGACGGAGACGATGCCGAAGGAAGTGGTGGTGCTGCTTTGGTCGTTACGGCTGCAACTACGGTATAGTGGAGACGATCCAGCTACTAGCTAGATGCTAAAATCTTAAAAGAATTACGGTATAGTAATTCTTGAGTTCTTTACTTTTTTTATAAATTATATATTTCGTTTAGTTAATTATTTGAGATGTAAATTGCAATTTATATAGATGGAAAAGACGATCACCGATTATTAGTAAAATGAGATCTTATTTATATTTCATTTATTATCTTTCACCGTGATTGATAGATAGATCAGTACGAAAGTGTGTAATGGTGATGTGTGGACGTGCGAAGTCTCGGGTCTAACGTGAGTCGTGATTTCTCTGAAAAGTCATAAATCTTCAGGTGCTTTCTTTTAAAAGCTTTAGGAATGATGATCATCATCTTCTTACTTTCACTTTATTTTCATGTTCTTCTTTACAAATCCAACCTCTAAAAAAAAGATTTAGTTCTTGTTTTGATTTAGGATACTATTTACATTTGGTACACCTAGAAATGTGGACAACTTTTTTTTTTTTCCATGAAATTTACAAAAGAGGAATAATGGTACAAGCTCAAGAATTCATTTATCTTAGAATAGCAAAAACAAAAAATAATAGTGGGTGGTCTTTGATTAATTATACAAGTTCAATTTTGAAAAGGACTAGTGACCAACCTAGCATTAATTCTCTTGGTAAACCAATAGTCCAATAGACTGATTATTAATCGCGGACATATTATTACCAAACAAAAGAAAAATGGTACATTGAAAAAAACGATTTAATTAGGAACGTCAACAGCAGGATTCGAACCTGCGCAGGCAAAGCCCAACAGATTTCGAGTCTGTCTCCTTAACCACTCGGACATATTGACATTTCGTGATAATTGCAACACTGGATTTATATAAACAAAACTAAATCACTTAAAACACTTAAAGATATTCTCATGTTCAAACTTTAAAGAAAAATCTCAGAGAGGCCAGATTAATAAATATTAATTGGATGTTCATACCATACCATAGGCCAGCTTATTTATTACAAAAGTGCAAAATCGTATATCATATGAAATGTTTCTGCTGCCTAGAGATTGTGTTAATTGCTCAATCAAACAGAGTTACAGAGGTAGGTATTAAGAGATAAATCCTTTGCTTTTAAGACTCTCCACACCTTCCTTGATGATTTCCTCCATGGAAATGAACTTTAACCCCAAATCTATGAGCTTCTTTGATGCATTCTTATCTCGAAGTAAACCCGGTTGAGTCTCTCTCGGTAACCTAAGAGATTTTTCCAATTCAAGTTATTGAAATCTCTCTCTCTATATATAACGTCTGTTTCAAAGAAAAATTTGTGGCTTACTTGGGGACATTGTAATTGGGATAGAGCTCAGCAACTTTGGCTACAAAATCACCGTAGTGAGAGATAGCCTCAACGCACAAGTGCCTTCCTTTCGAATATGGATCCTCGTATACAAGAATATGAGCTAAAGCCACATCCTTGAAATGCACAGACCCCATAAAGAAGTTCTCGTATGTCTCCGTGCACCCTAAGCATCCATATCTATTCAAATTCAAAGATGTTCCATGGAACTCAAGACATATTCAATCAAACATTCATAGAGAACCAAAATACCCTGAAGAAGGCGTAGAAGCATGTGCATGCTAGCGTTAAGAGACGGAGGAATCACAGGCCCCATGACAGTGCCTGGATTCACCACAACCACATCCAATCCTTTCTCCTCTGCAAATTCCCAAGCTGCCTTCTCAGCAAGCGTCTTCGACAGTGGATACCACAACTACCAACAACAACACATCATCTATAAAGATAACCAATAAGATGTTTTGCAGTAACAAATCTTAAATTAGAGAATAACATACTCCATTTTGCCTGCAGTAGTCTTCAGCAGCCCAACATTCCTCATTCTTGATCTTATCAGCAGGCCAGTTGGGACTTGGAGTAATCGCCGATATCGAAGACGTCACAACAACTCTCTTAACACTGGCTTCTTTTGCCGCCGTCAGAACATTTATGGTTCCTTTAACCGCCGGGTCAAGTAGTTGCTTCTGTGAATACACTCATTTATTTATATACATTTGAAGTGATCAAATTCACTATTGGTCCTTTTTGGGAGTGGAGATTAGAACCTGGGGATCTTGGACTTCATCGACGATACAAGGTGATGCGAGGTGGAATACGCCGGAGCAACCATTGATGGCGGCGGAAACGGTGTCGTATTGTAGGAGATCCATCTCGAATAGATGGAGGCGTGTGGCTGCACCTTCGAGACCTTCTAGATGTTTCGTCTCTTTCTCATCCTCTGCAACACAGAAATGTAAGGGAATTAGGAGGTGATAGGGTAACCAGAAGCGTAATCGAAGAGAGAAATTTGTGAAGATTACGGAGGTTTTTCACGGTGGCGTGGACGGAGTAGCCGCGGAGGAGGAGCTGATGGACCAGCCACGAGCCGATGCAGCCACTGGCGCCGGTGACACAGACTACTTCTCTCTCGTCCGTTAACATTGATGATTGAATTTGAGCTTTCTCTCTCTCTGTCTCTCTAAGTTTCAGATAATTTCTATTTCAGAGATGATGATGATTAGGGAATGTGAAGCCCAAGCCCAATTTCTAAACACCGTGTCGTTTTGATAGCTAAATAACAGTGAGATGCTGAGTCGTGAAACGGCACGCAGTGTTTTGTTTTTTTAAACATTGAATTTCTCGGCCCGACATTATCGTGGAAGTACGAGATTCACTGGATTTGATGGCTCGTCGGCTGTTTCTCCTCCTCCTCGCCGTCACGGCAGGGTTGAGCTTGACGGGAACAACCGTCAGAGCAGTTGGCATAAATTGGGGGACAGAAGCGTCGCACCCTCTTCCGCCTTCAAAGGTTGTAGAGCTTCTGAAATCAAACGGCATTGTCAAAGTGAAGCTCTTCGATGCCGACCCAAAAGTTCTCCGAGCTCTCTCTGGTTCTAATATTGGTGTCACTATCGGAATCCAAAATTCGATGCTCAAGAGCTTGAATGCATCCGTAAAGGTAGCAGAGAGCTGGGTACATGACAATGTCACTCGTTACTTCAACGGTGGAAACAGAGTTCGAATCGAGTATCTTCTTTCTCCTTCTCTTCTGCTTATCCAGTTATATATATATAGATTTAAGATTTTTAAGCTGGAATTTAACTTATGGAATGTGAATGAGTCGGATTTGTTTCAATGCCAAATTGCCAATCTTCTTATTGTGAAATTATCATTAAAGAAAAGAATTGATTTTCAGGTATGTAGCAGTTGGAGAAGAGCCATTTCTCCAGAGCTATGGCAATCAGTATAAGCCTTTTGTGATTGGGGCAGCTATGAATATCCAAAATGCTTTAGTTAAGGCGAACTTGGCAAATGAAGTGAAGGTTGTAGTCCCCTCAAGCTTTGATTCCTTTCTTTCTGAATCTGGTCGACCTTCTTCAGGACACTTTAGGGCTGACCTCAACAAGACGATGATTGAACTCCTCTCCTTTCTCACAAAGCACCACTCTCCTTTTTTTGTGACAATCTCTCCTTTCCTAAGCTTTCACCAGAACAAGAACATCTCCCTTGACTTTAGCCTCTTTAAAGAAACAGCAAAGGCTCACAAAGACGGACGTAAAACCTACAGAAACAGCTTTGATCTAAGCTATGACACACTTGTCTCTGCATTGTTCACAATTGGGTTTTCGGAGGTGGATATCGTTGTGTCAAAGATCGGTTGGCCTACAGATGGAGCAGAAAATGCAACATCACTGACTGCTGAGGCGTTCTTTAAAGGACTGATAGTTCACTTGGAGAAAAAGACGGCCTCTCTCCCGCGTCCTCCTGTTGAAACCTACATTGAAAGTCTCTTGGACGAAGATCAGAGAAACTTATCTGCTGGGAACTTTGAGAGGCACTGGGGAGTGTTCACTTTCGACGGTCAAGCCAAATACAATTTCAGTTTCAACCATAAGAATCAGGTAAACGCGCAGAATGTTCAGTACCTTCCTCCTAAGTGGTGTGTGGTGAACAATAACAAGGACTTGTCAAACGCGTCAGCAAGAGCATTAGAAGCGTGTGCTGTTGCGGACTGTACATCGATACTTCCTGGCGGGTCGTGTTCAGGCATCAGATGGCCAGGCAACGTTTCATACGCGTTCAATAGCTTGTACCAGCAAAATGATCACAGTGCAGAAAGCTGCAACTTTGGTGGACTTGGTTTGATCACTACTGTTGATCCTTCTGAGGATAATTGCCGGTTCTCGATTCAACTTGACACTTCTCATTCATCTTCGCAAACTCCAAATTTCTTTCAGAGCTGGCCTCTCCTCTTATTGTTCCTACTGTCCGGACTCTTTTAAAGTTGTAGTTATAGCAAAATTTTGGTGGATTTTGCCTCTAATTTCTCTCTAATAGCCACATTTCAAAACTGTATTGGGCTACGTAAAAAATAACTGTTATTGGGCTGGGCCTTCGTAAAGGTTAGATGATTATGGGCCTTAGAACCATGTTGTCTTATTTGATAAAAAAAGCAAGTCCAGTTATTTTGGGAAACCGGTCGGTAAAAGATAAGATGTAAAAGAATTTAAGATTTAAGATAAATGCAATAATAAAGTTCCACTATTTTTGAGAGAAATATAAATAAAACGCGAGATTTTTTATTCTACGTCTAAAAAGGCTCTCACACGATTCGTTAAGAGTTTTGGTCTGTTGTTTATCGCAAACCCTAGGTCATGGCTGGGATGTACAATCAAGACGGCGGCGGAGGTGCGCCTATTCCGTCGTACGGTGGTGATGGATACGGCGGAGGGGGAGGTTATGGAGGTGGTGATGCTGGATATGGTGGACGCGGTGCCTCTGGCGGAGGTAGTTACGGCGGACGCGGTGGTTACGGTGGAGGCGGTGGTAGAGGAAATCGAGGTTTGTGATTTAGATTGTTGCAGATCTGATTGATATAACCTTATGATTCTTTAGATTTCTCCATTCCTTGCTGAGCTACTTTTGTTAAATCTTTAGTTTCTCACTATTTCGATGATTCGTTTTGATTTAGGCGGTGGAGGTGGTGGATATCAAGGAGGTGATCGCGGTGGAAGAGGAAGTGGCGGCGGAGGCAGAGATGGAGATTGGCGTTGTCCCAACCCCAGGTAATGATTGCAAATTATTTGGGATTCCATTCTTTCTGCATATGTAATGAATTGAATTAGCTGTTGAATTCCTTTGTGGGAGCATGTTTTGAAATTGTTTACCCTCGAAACTGTTTGTATAGTTGTGGGAACGTGAACTTTGCAAGGAGAGTTGAATGTAACAAGTGTGGTGCACTTGCTCCTTCTGGTACTAGTTCTGGTGCTAATGATCGTGGAGGTGGTGGATATAGCCGAGGTGGAGGTGACAGTGATCGTGGGGGTGGTCGTGGTGGTAGAAACGATAGTGGTAGGAGCTATGAGAGTAGTAGATATGATGGTGGAAGTAGGAGTGGTGGTAGCTATGGTAGTGGTAGTCAGAGGGAAAATGGTTCGTATGGTCAGGCTCCTCCTCCTGCTGCAGCTATTCCATCCTACGATGGTTCTGGAAGTTATCCTCCACCCACGGGTTATGGAATGGAAGCTGTTCCCCCGCCTACAAGCTATTCTGGTGGCCCGCCGTCATATGGTGGTCCACGAGGGGGTTATGGCAGTGATGCACCGAGCACTGGTGGTCGTGGTGGTAGGAGTGGCGGCTATGATGGTGGTAGTGCTCCTCGACGGCAGGAAGCTAGTTATGAAGATGCAGCTACTGAAAAAGTCAAGCAGTGCGATGCTGATTGTGATGATAATTGTGATAATGCTAGAATATACATCTCTAATTTACCTCCGGATGTGACAACTGATGAACTCAAGGATCTCTTTGGTGGCATTGGCCAAGTAATAACACTGGTCTTTTACTTCTGTTGTGTTTTATATCTTGGAATAAGCCTTTCCCTTGCTATAAGTTATTAAGTTCTTGTTTGTGTACATGTTTATTGGTGTGCTGATAAAGTGTGTCTGGTTGGATCTATTTTAGGTTGGAAGAATTAAGCAGAAGCGTGGTTACAAAGATCAGTGGCCCTATAATATTAAGATTTACACTGATGAGAAGGGTAACTATAAAGGTGACGCCTGTCTGGCTTATGAAGATCCCAGCGCTGCACACTCTGCAGGCGGCTTTTTCAACAGTATGTACTATGGAATTGCTGTCTAGCTTAAAATTGTTTAAAAGTTCTGTTTCGTGAATGGTGGTGGATTGTTTTGTAGATTACGAAATGAGGGGGAACAAGATTAGTGTAACGATGGCAGAAAAGTCTGCGCCCCGTGCTCCTACCTTTGACCAGAGGTAGCTGTCCTGATCATTTATCAGCATTCTTTTTTGTTACCATTTAGCTGTTACCACCTGCTCCATCTTATAGGTGTTTGTACTCTAGTTGTTTTAGGCTTTTAGCTTTATAATTTTAGTAGGGAATATGAGTTTTTGCAATGCTAAGTTTATGTTCCTTGTCTCTGAAGACTGTTTGGATCTTGTATCCTACTGGGGATTTGCTTTGTACACTCATCTGGGTATGACAGAAAGGGTTGGGAGTTCGTATGTCATCAAATTATGCCTTAGGTCTATGTTCATGCCATAGGAAATAAATCTATGTAGTTATCTTGTAACCTATAGCTGTGGCTGCTCTTGGTTGTGAAGAGATCTGTTGTTTGTTCATGCTTCTTATAAGCTCCTAGTAATTCCCCATATAAGTTGTATCTTTATCTGGTTTTCCATGCTCTATAAGACTCGTCTTTGTTGTGTGTTGAGTCACTTCATCTTACGTAGTAAGCTGGTTTTAATTAGAGATGTCTGTGTCTGATCTAATAATGTTGTCCTTGCAAACTTGTGAATGTCGCAGAGGTGGGGGTAGAGGAGGAGGAGGTGGTGGCTATGGTGGTGGTGGGGGAGACAGAAGAAGAGACAACTACAGTTCAGGGCCAGACAGAAACCACCATGGGGGAAACCGGTCTCGTCCATATTGAGAGAAAGAGAGGAATGAATGAATCAGCTGTTATGTGTTCTAAGAGTTTTGTGTGTGTTAAGGAGGGAATTTTAGTAAAATGTTCTATGAATCCTCATATTGGAGATACAAAAAAAGAGGTAGGTTTTTGTTCACTTTGACCTTGAGCAAAATTACCCCTTTTTTCTCCCTACTTGTTCTGTTTCTTTGGGGATCTATTATTCATGCATCTCCGGTTTATTTTTAGTTTGTTTTTCACGATGTGAAATGTTTGTTTTTTGTTTTATTGAAGGAAGCTGATATTTAACTGCAAAATGCATTGCAAATTGGTGCTATGATGATTTCAGGTGAGTGCATTCATCTTGATTACTTCTTTCAACACCAGAAGTCCCTTTTTTGCTTCTCTTCCTTCTTTTTTTGACTCTGTTCAACACAAACAAAACAGTCGTATGTTTTCATGTTGTATTGTGTAATGCATTCATTTAGGCAACCACACTTCTCTTTACAATTTTCGGAGTTGTTATCGTTTTTTCTCGCAAACTTCTTTTATAGCAACATGTGTTCCTCGAGAATTGGCAGGAGTGGGGGATGGCTAGGCACTTGTGTCTGATCAGTTGATCTGAAGTATGCAGTGACCTTTCAAAGATCAACTTGATGATTTTATTGCCAACTTCACTCACTGGGGCTATGATTAGGATTAGGGTTTTACAAATGAGTGGCCTTTTTTTGGATAAAAGACGTTGTTAATAAATAGTTAATCGTTCAATCTGGATCCCAAGGACTAAAGAGAAGGGTGTCTCGTAAAGTTCTCTATGTGTATATGTCATGACCTTTTGGTCAAGTGCCGGATTGGCCAACTCTTTAATGTGTTACATGTAACGAAAGTTTATGTTGAAATTATAGGAACAAAAAAGACTAATGCCGAAAATCCCAAGAGAAAGTTTATTAATGACTTGTTGTGTAGAAAATATGGACGAGAGAAAGAATCCAGGAAATTTGGAATCCTGTAACATTAGTTTCAAGATTCCCATTCTCAATTCGACAAAGAGAATCCATCTTCTAACATTGCATATTCACAGCTCAATCGCTGGCTGGCTCTAGCACACGGCGATATTACTTATTTACCATCCCTTTCACACACATATTGGATAATATACATATTCTTAATAAAAGTCCACCAGTAGTCTTAAGCATAAATTTACAAAAAAAAAAAAAAAAAAA
>Ga0041059_1001185_pt1 | contig 20915 bp, 9 predicted proteins | sample AraColnosormetaG_FD_56232 | JGI IMG/M metagenome (GOLD analysis project Ga0041059, IMG submission 56232) | Arabidopsis roots microbial communities from North Carolina, USA - Col MF nosort | ecosystem: Host-associated > Plants > Roots > Unclassified | place: USA: North Carolina | collected 2013-09-02 | reverse complement strand
TGAAATGGATTGTTTNAAAAAAAAAAAAAAAAAGTTTTCCCTTGTCGAATAACGAATCCAAAACATTGGCAATCAAGAAAATTTAACTAGTGTGCTATATGGGATCTTTTGTTAACTCGCCGATATTGTTGTCCATTTCAGTAGTCATATACTTCTTGTGACCCATTCCATTCATGATCTTGTTGACCTCTTAAAAGCTCAGATTACAAAAGTATAAAACCTCTTCTTCTTTTGCGGTAAATGGACAACTCAAGAACTCAGCAAGCTTATTCAGCTGAGCACAAGGCTCTTTGTAAACTGCTTTAAGAAATTCAAATTCCTATACGTCAACAGTGTGAGGGTTCCGCTTCCACATTGCAGAATGTTCTTCACAACAAATTCCGGTAATGGAAAAAGTTTAAGCTTGACAAAAGCTCTACAAGATTACATAAAATGTTCTTCGTCACGAAGGATGTTGAAGCTCTTCAGTTCTCTCAAGATCCTCTGTAATTCCTCTGTTCGAGGATGCTTCTCTCCCGAAGAATAAAACTTCACTAAACCATCATCGGTCTCAATCCAGCTAACACCTGCTTCTTTCTTAAACCCTGTGTCTCTCATAGCAACTTTTAGCCTTGCAGCATCATCAAATCTTCCTGCATCTCCATATATGTTTGAGAGCATAACGAAATTAGCCGGGTTTCTTGGTTCAAGCTTGATCAACTCTTCAAGCGCAACTTCGCCAATGTCCACCTTCTTATAAACCTTTGAAGCTCCAAGAAGAGTAGCCCATATAACAGCATCCGCTTTTACCGGCATTTTGTTTATAAACTCAACAGCTTGTGTTAAAAATCCAGCCCGTGATAGTAAATCCACTACACAACCGCAATGCTCAATCTCAGGCATTATTGAGAAATCAGTAAACATGGAATTGAAATAAGCCAAGCCATCTTCAACCAAACCCATGTGTTTACAGGCACATAAAACACCGACGAATGTTACCTTGTCCGGACTAATTCCGGAATTTTTCATCTCATGGAATAAATTTAAGGCCTCAGTTCCATGTCCATGTGCAGCTAAACCGTTGATCATGGTATTCCAACTTATCAAATCTCTTCTCTTTATGCCTTTGAAGACTTCCATAGCTATCTCTATAGCTCCGCATTTTCCATACATATCAATCAAAGCATTCTTAACATTAACATCTACCTTATTGTAACCAAGAGTTTCTCCATACTTATGTACCCATTTCCCGAAATCAAAAGCTCCTAACTTTGCACAAGCGGATAAAACTAAAGTCATTGTTGCATCGTTAGGAACAACACTCCCTTCATCTACCATTCTCTTAAAAGAACCCAACACTTCAGAAACCCGCCCATTTTGAGCATATCCCTTGATCAAACCATTCCAAGAGAACACATTTCTCTCTGGCATATCATCAAAAACCCTTTCACATGCTTCCATATCTCCAATATTTGCATAACCCTCTAAAACCGTATTCCACGACATGACATCCCTACAAGGCATTTGATCAAAAAGACTCCTAGCCTCTAACATATTCCCCATTTCAATATAACCAGATATCATAGTGTTCCACAACACAATATCTCTCTCAGGCGACAAATCAAAATAGCGTCGAGCAGAGACTAAGTCCTTATTCAAAAGATACCCATTGATCATCGAAGTCCAAAGAACTACATTTTTCTCAACCATCTCACAAAACACCTTATTCGCCGATGCTATCACTCCTGCACATGAGTAAATCTCAATCAACTTAGTTCCTAAATAAGCATTTGACCTAAACCCTGTTTTTATTGAAAAACACTGTAACTCCTCTCCCTGTCTAAGATCCTTAACCATCACGCAAGCTTTTAAAACTACGGGAAGAGTAAAACAATTGGGCATCACATCAAAGCTTCTCATTCTCTTGAACAACAACAAAACTTCAAAAGACAAATCTTTTTGTGCATACCCATTAAACATAGCATTCCAAACAGAAACATTTGGTTGAGAGATTCTGTCGAACACTTGGCGTGCGTAATCAATTCTCGTGATTCGGCAACAAGCAGCGACGAGTCTCGGAGCGACGTAATCATTCTGTAGTAACTCGTGACATACGGTTTGAGATTGAATTTGAAGAAGCTGTTTCTGGGTTTTACATGATTCCAAGAAAGAGATGAACTTTTCTTCCAATAGCCTCTTTGGTGACTTAGAAGCTGAAACTAGAGAAACTCTCGCAATTTTCGATATTCAGGAACAAACGTAACAGATTTGTCACGAGAAAATACAAAAAGATTGAGTCTTTCCCCAGAGAATTTGATGAAAGCTCCCAATGAAACTGTTTCGATTTGGCGCCTTTAGTTCACAATCAGATTCCCAAAGTGGAGGCTTTGAAGACAAAGTCAATACCTTCTCAATTACTTAGAAGGTTAGGTAATTATTTGCTCCTTCTGTAGGAAAATTAGAAATTGTGTAGTAGTATTTTTTTACCATTCGATTCTAACTAACGAGAAAAAAGAGAGTTAATTTTTTTATTATCACTTGTTGATTTCAATGGATTGATGATTGATATGTGTGTTTACTCAATTTTCCATAAAATTTTAAATCTGTCCAAATCATATCCAATTTTTAGTTTTGTGTTTTTTTCAGAGATTAGCCAATACTTTTGTATACCGAAACTACGCGTATCTTATACTAAACCCAAACTATCCAGCCTAGGGAACTCTGAAATTGCATTACTTAAAACATACCTAAAATAAACAGCCCTATACATATCTATAAAAAGTTAAGTAAATGTATGCTTATAGAGGTGTGTAATAGAGATGGGCGGTGTCATTGTTTAGGAACAGCAGATGCAGCCTATTCTAATAATATAGCAATCGGTAATTGAACCCTAACTTTCTTTTTATTGGCATAAATAGTAAAAGTTTTGCTTTCCTTTTGAAACACATCTAATTTTCTTAGCCCCTACTTAGTACTTACCCGTTTCCCTCTTATTTAAACAAGTATCATGTTTTCCATTTTTGCTATTTTCATGAGATTCAGGGATATTTACTTGAATTGGTATGCTCTAGAATATAGATAGATGCACACCTATATCATGTGATGTTATGTCACTGCTTAAATGATTTTAATTTTTATGTATGTGCTTACATAGGGAGCTAGTATGCATTTATTTTTGTTTTTTTGTTGTTTATATGCAACACACTGATGTATATATATATCAAGGTTGATGTGAATGATTGATGATCACTACATATGTTTATTAGATTCATCTTGTCACATTGTTACATTTACATGCATGTTAATTTTTCTCAGAAGGAACAAAGAGAGTTATTACTTATTTTACCTCTATAGTTTGTTCACACTATATTCACAAGTAAAAGGAATGGGTACATGTGTGAATACACTCATATTATTATATACATATATAGGAGTAGGGTAGAGTTGAAATTGAGGAGTAAAGCTATGAAATGGTAAAAGCTGATTTAAGGGAATAGGGTTTGTAATCGACAGACTGAAACAAAAGAAACTTAACTGCATCAATGAGTCCTTCCACAGTTGTGTCTATGACTCAGACCAATTTAACTTTTTAATAATCGTAACTTATTCTCTCATACACATATCTATATTGATCCACTCAATCTCTCTCCCTTCGCTTTCTGATTATTTATTTATTTTTATATATACATATATATGCCTCTTGGGAAGACTGTAAATACACTCTAGGGTTTAGCCTTCTTTCACAAAACCATGATATGTTTCTTCTTTTCATGTTTGACTCTTTTTTTCTCCTTTTATCACACAAACATGCTTGAGCTTGATATCATACATATCTCTTCTCTCTCTATCTCTTATTGATCACTACTTTTGACTGGTTTACATGATACAAAGTGATTTTTTAGTTTGGGTTTTGGATTTTGTTAGGTTTGCAATGTAATTTGAATGTTTTTTCTTTCTTGTTCACACGAACTATATATAGTCCCTAGAGTAACCAAATAAAAATAAATTCAATTTCTTTCCACAAGACCATTACGTATAATCTAACAATGAATTGGCTAACAAAACTAATTAAATTCAAATATAATGCGATAGAAAAAAATTGTTTCAAAAGAAAAAAAAAGATTAATCCCCACAGCAAAAAGTGGACGAGTTAGTTAGAACTCAACTTCTGAACGTCCAGGTCTAACTTGATCTCTCCTCTCTCTAGTCACTCCAGTTCTATCTTTTTTTTCACCGCAGGAAAAAATAATCAAAAAACATATATTGAACGATTATAAACACTATGTGGTCTCACAAAACAGCTCCAAGACAAAAGGTATATAATAAGAAAAAAACAAAATAAAAATAGATAAAAGCTGCTCCTTGATTCATACAAAATACAATCTTCTTACATAACCCCAAACACTCCCTCTCCAATTTGCATTTCACTTTTTTGTCGTTTTCAATTACTTTGTCATGTCTCTTTCAATATCGCCAAAAGGGGAAGGAGAAGGAGTCCTCGACCCGCAACAGATAGAGGAGGATTTATTCAATCACATAGTTTGGGCTCCTAGAATATGGCGCCCTCGGGGCTTTCTATTTGATTGAACTATAGATAAATTTTAAACACTTGATGGATAAATTAAAGTCTAACATTTAATAAACAACCAAATTTGAAAAGAAAAATCCAAAAAAGAGAAATACATTTGTTTCAATTTTTTATTATCATTATAGCCCATGATGTGGAGGTAGATGTGGAGCAACTCTAGAACCATTAGCCACTGGTGCACCGATGAAGGTGTAACTTGAGTCAGGTAGTGCACGACCACCGCAAACGCTATTGGTTAGGGTTTGGTGACGCGTACCGTTGTTGCCTATGTTGGTGTTATGTTGAGGAAACGGTGAAGACAGCGGAGGATAAAGATATGGTGGTTGCAGCTGGAGGATGGAGGAAGAGCCGGGGAGTGAGAAATGTCTCGGTGGGTACATCATTGGTTTAAATTGTGTTAGGTCTCCTATATGCACATCTCCTTGATGATAACTATATATTTACATCAATATTTATAGTAAGATATCAAATGTAAAATGAGTAAAACATTGTTAAAGAAAATAGAAACTAAAAGTACCTAAACGATGGAGGTCCTTGATGAGGAGGAAAGCTATCGTTGCGAAGAACAAGTTCACGAGCTTTGTTTAGTGACTCCGTCTCTCTTTCTATTTCACCAACCCCAAAAAAAATAAGATATGTGTATTAGTGTATATACATAATATAGAGAATAATGGGATCTTGCCTTGACGGTGGCGGTTCATGTGGCCACCGAGAGCTTGAGATTTGAAGAACTTTAGTGAACAAAATCTACATTCATACTCTTTCCCATCTTTTGTTTGCTTCTCTCTAAACCCTCCTACTCAATAATAAAGATTAATAGCTTAATTAGATTTATCTAAATTAATACAAAAATGTACGTCTAATGATTAGATCAAAACTTTTTTGGTTTCCAAACCTTAATTTACTATTATGATGTTGACTCTAGTATCATATTTATTACAAACAATCACCCAAAGCAGAAGGTGGGGAGATTAATTTAATCATTTACAAAACTTTATTCAAATAATTAAAAGAAAAGGGAGAGTAGTGTGTACCAGAAGAAGAAGATGAAGAGAAGCCTTCTTCAAAGAATGGGAAAATGTCTCTAGAAGGATCATCAGGTAAGTTATTAAGATCTAAAGTGTTATTTTCATCAGCTCTCCTGCAAAAAAAATTACAGTTTAAAATTTTAGAATCAGATTTAGTTAGAGAAATAATGAGAGAGACATGAAGAGAGGACAGGAGAGAGAGAGAGAGAGAACATACATGGTTACCAAGAAGACAGGAGAGACGAAACTAAGGATAAAGAGTTGAGAGAGTGAAGATGGAGGGATAAATTAAAGAGAGCTTTGTGAAATTTCTTTTAATCAGTTTATCTCTCTCTTTTTTATCTCTTTAGAAATGAGAACATTGAGCATGGAACTCAAAGTGGAGGGCTTTGTGACTTTTATGCAAGAGGACTATAGGTTGAGGGGACTTTATGTGTCAAGGTATCCCTTTGTGTATATAATGGTCATATTCACATATACATATAAGTATATAACAAGTCCGATATATGAAAATGTATTGTTAATAATTTTGTGTGATGTTATATCCAATTGATTTTTCATTTTTACTCTATTATTAATTTTCTTTTAATCTCTACTTTTTAATTAACATTTCTGTTTTTTTTTTCTTTGAACGATCAGACGGTAAGTACTTGGACCAAAAGTTTAGTTTGTTACAGGTTCTCACTAATATAATAACATAACGAATCGCTGTCAACAAAACTAAAATAAAATAAATAAAGACTAAACATAGGATATACAAATGAGTAACACTAAAATATGTAATGAAATTGATATTAGGCTAAAGATCAAATTCCAAAACCTATCTTTTCTCAAGTCACTGTCGAATTCACATATAATAACTGTATAGTCAGTACGAGTTTCAATCAAAATCTCACAGTTCCAAAAATAAATATTTTCAATTTTAAGTCCTTTTAATTTTCGTCGAATCTTTCAGATTAAATTTGTTGTTTTGTCTTTCTTTTATATACATACACAGTATCGTGCTACTACTCAATCAAATAAAGGAAACTAGTTATTATATTCAAGTAATTTGAAATTTTGAAATATAGACTAAATGATCTCTTTAAATGAAGTTATTAAACATGAGTACTTGAGGTTATGCGAACTTATAAAATGTATTTTCTATAAGAGACCACCTAATTTTCTTGGAAAGAAAGAAGTAACATTTAAACTCACATTCATACCAAAGAAAGAAATTTGCCTATAAATTAATACTCACTCCTTCAAAGCCAAATAGAAGTTACAAAGAAATGTAAGAGAAGCCCTAATATGTAGAGATGAGCTAGGCAGTAGTCATTACTCATTACTCATTATGATCTCTGATGCTAAAGATAGTTGTTACATTGGTCCCCTCAGAAATATACTTCACTAATATACAATACCCAAAAAATAACAATCACCAAAATTAATACTGCATTTTGTCGTGGAACATGCACTGTAGAAGCTTTGCAAAATGCAAACCCAATCCGTAATTATCGCTTCTAATACACCGTGAAATTCTGGTTATTTGATTACTCTTGTAGACCTTCTATTTATTTACAAGATATATATTTAAGGGCGGATACTATTTTTGAGATCAAAACTTGATTGCCTTGCCAAAAGAACAACGAAACTGCTAGAACCTCAGCTTTGGATACACACAGCTCAAGTAGTACGGGAAAATGTCAATCTAAGTAGATTTTTCTTTCCATTCTTTTTTGATAAATATGTTTTGCAGAGCCCATAGGCCCAATGGCTAACTAGTCCAATAGCTAATATCTAGTAGAAGTGTAGAACCACGATTGAACCAGAATTTGACTCAACTTGACCATGAGGAGTTGAACCAAGACCAAACATCAGATTGGTCAAACAAACGAAGTCCAAACATCTTTTTCTCCTAAAATTCGACTTGAAGTACTTAATAGCACCACAATGCTGCAGCAGAAGGATCAACAAAACAAAAGCACACCGAGGGAATTGGAACCATCAATAACACTTATCAAAACTAAACAAAATGTTACATACTAAATCGAAGAAAAAATCAAAATGCGAGCTGAAACAGGGCATGATACAAGGCTTGAAAGGCAAAGACTTTCATCAACTAGTTCAAACGAGCTACGCTTTACATAGTAGCGTGAGAGAGGACGACTCACATAAACCTAAAAAAATCTAGGTCATCTTGCAACTTCGTAAATTTTAGAAACCTAAAATGTCTCGTCATTCTTATTTTCTTAATATAATCATTCACACCGCCATAATATACATAGACCCAAAATATCTCATTGTTATTTTTTCTTTAGTATCCCGTCATTTTTATAAACCAATTGTCATTGTTATTTTTCTAATTATGTCGCTACACACCTCCATTTTTTAAAAAACCTAAAAATCTTGTAATTTTAATTTCCGTAATTTTGTCAGTTTGCATCACCGTCATTTTTTTTCTTTTATATATACAACGTACCTCCGTCATTTTTATAACCCTAATGAATACCGTTATATTTTTTAATTTTTTAACAAATATTGTTATTGTTATTTCCATAAATTTTATATTACACAACACCATCATCTTATAAATAATAAATATTGTCAATATTATTTCCATATTCTTTTTATACCTACCGCCGTTATTTCTATACATTTCAAAATATTGTAATTGATATTTTTGTAATTTTATCATTTTACACCGCCGTCATTTTATAAAATCTAATAGAGATTATCTTTTTTATTTTTCAAATTTTCTTATTACGCATCGTTGAATCTTACCATTGTTACTTTCCATGATTAAATTACTACCGATCACCATCATTTATAAACTTAAAAAATAATTGTCACTTACCGCTGTTTTTTTAAACTTAATAACTATTGTGATTGTTATTTCTCTAATCTTTTTATTACGCATCACCTTAATTCCTATATTCCTAACAAATTTGGTCATTATATTTTCTTATTTTTTTATTTGCAACTAAGTAATTTTCATAATATTTATTAAAATTTATTAAAAATAAAGAAGAAATTTGTATAGTTAGAAAGAAATTACAATCAATATTTCCCTCAAAATGTAATATTTCTGTAAATGTAACATCTAACATTTAATTAGTTCTGATTTTATTTATAAGCATAGAACTACTGTTTATGTATTTGAAAGCAAGATATTGTTTTCTTAAAATCTTTATAATTATGACGCAATAAAATAACAGTTTATAAAGCTTTTTAACTTTTTTTCAATCTATTCATAGATATGCCATAAATTTTCAATAGACAAATGTCAACATGCAGTAAACTGAAAAGAAGAATCCATCTCTCTAATTAGTAATGTACATACAAATATCAATTCTATTAGCAAATATTATAAAATCTAAAATCTACATTTTCATTTCTCCAAATGGTGATTAGTGATTAGTGTATTAAAAGTAAAAAGAGATCTCAATGTAAAATTAAAATATTGATATATATCGTCGGTGACATTAATAACCATTGATAGATATTTACGAGGACAGAGTCTGGTTAGGCACCGCCTTCCTTTGTACCAAAAAAGGCAAATATCTAAACATTGAAACTTAAAGCTGTATCCAACACCATAAAATCAAAATACAATTTATAAAACATTTGTTAAAATTAAATTTCATAAGCAGAGAATTAAATATTTTTAGCTAAAATAAGCGTTTTGCTCTAAACACAAACAATTATACCTTGTTAGAGATATTAAGAAAAACAAATAAATAAATACTGATTCCATAGCATTTGTTGTCTGCAGGTTCTCTCTTTCCCTTAACCTCAAAAGCCATTTAGACTCTTCTTCTCTCTTTCAGATCTCTCTTCTTCTTCTGTTTCTTCTGCTCACGTAGAGCACAAACAAGCCAAGAACCATCTCTGCTCTTTCTTTCACCTTCAGGTATCTCTCTCAATTCTTTTGAATCTCGGATCTAGATCTCAACAATCTCTCAAGATCCTTCTTGGTTTGTGTTTTTGATTTTTATTAGTATTTTGATCTGAAACAATTTTTCTACGAATTCTTGATCCTTTTGTGTTATTCTTAATCATCTTGTCACTGTTTTAATTAAGACTTTTTCTCATAATCTTTTTTTGGTTAGAGTTTACTTATTCTTGAAAAAGAAGAAAAAAATCTGTCTCCACTATGATCTTGACATCATTCACTATAATGGGAAACATTACGTATTAAAAAAATATTTAAAAGTAATTTTTGTCAAGTGGGCTAATTCCTTACCATTGTTATTTTTCTGTCTTAATTAATAAATAATCAACCTTAAAATAATATAATATTCTCTTATGACCAGATCTCCATAAGAAACACGTTACCATTTGACCACCTCTTCTCTCTTCTCTTATCTTTTTTTTTATATATTTATATATCATTTTTTGCCATCTTCTTCTTCAATCTCGTAATTCACTTTTTCTTTGTGGTTTGATTGATTCTTTGAAGCAGCAACCAAAGATGATGAACAGCTGTGGAATCCAACAAAACGCTTTTGAAGAGATGAGGAGAAACGCCGCCGTTTCTGATCGGAGAGACGCCGTGATTTGTCCTAAACCTCGTCGTGTTGGTGCTCTTAATCACCACTCTTCTCGATCTCTCCGTTGGCAACTCAAGTAAGATACTTTTTGTAATAAAGTTCAAAACTTTTTTGAGGCAAATCACTTGAAGCAATCAGATTTATTGGTTTTTGATTTTGTAGTCATCAGATGGAATTATGTGAATCGAATTCAGGAAGTGAGATTTTGGATTTCATCCTCACAAAGGTATATATATGATTCAATAACAACCCTTTTGCTTGTTGATGATTGTTTGATTGAATTGATATCTAAAGTTTAGATTTTTATTTGTTATGTGATGATTTTTACAGGGTGGTGGTGGTGGTGGTGAGCAAGATCAGACGAGGACGGTGATGACGCCACCTCTGTTCTTTACAGGGTCACCTCCAAGTAGAGTTTCTAACCCATTAACAAAAGATTCGCTTTTTCGAGAAGAGCTTCTCATGGTGGCTTCTCCGAGTCCATCGACTCCACGAGCAACCAAACCGCAGCCACCGTCTTCTCCAAGGAACGGTAGTTGTGTTATGGCGGCGACGAGTTTCGGGAACAATCCTGTGGTTCGTGTTGTGGGGTTTGATTGTGACAGACGCAGCAGCAACAGGAGCATTTCGACTCTTGCATAAGAGTAGTCCAATATGCATATATATATAACAGAGAGAGTATTAAAAGAACAACTAAGAAAGGTTTAGGTATTGATTATGTGGGAGGGTTTTGTTGGTGAAAATGTGTAAATATGTTGAAAAAAAGTGGGGGGATTTATAAATGGGATTGTTATAAATTTAGGGTTTTGGTTTTGGGTGTCCATTTTCTAAAATTTTGTAATTAAAAAGGGGGGAGAGAGAGTGGTTAATTTGGTATCTTTAGTGGGAAATAAGAGCGTAGTGTAATCTTCCTTATTGTAACAAAAGGAAAGGCTCGAAAGAGTTTTGAAATGTAAAGATATCATTTCTCTGCCTTTATTTTTGTATATATCATTGCCTCTTTTTGAACAGATGTAAATTTCAAAGGAGTTGATCAGTTTTGGAGTCTTATTAGTTCTTATATCGTGGCTAACATTAGTGATGAATTTTACTGTCACTTTTTGTGTGATGATTTGTGTATACTTTCATATTTCAAGTTCATATGTTTCAGTATACGTGATACCGTGAAATCTTGTTATTCTTGTGTGGCCATGTTTCTCAAGATAGGTGGCTCGAAATCTTGTTGTTTTTTAGTGGCAATGTTTCTCAAGGTAGATGGCGATTGATCATCGGTTAGCTTTTCTACAGTTCGAGTGACTTATTTCTGGAGTGAAACAACCATCTCTAGTTATACTATTTTCGCTTCCGTCTCTTTGACCAGATGTTGTGGTTCGCAAGAAATATATCGATTCATTTCCTTTTGCTAAATTGTTACTATTGCATATATATGAAAACAGTTTAAGTTGCAATCAAAATACTGAAAACCTATACATATGGTTACAAGGCAAAAAGAATAAACACAAGGAATCATAAGACAGTAATTAAACCAAAATTTTGATTCATGTATCTTTTTACTCACATATAAGTTCAATAGTTTATATAGCTTCTCGTAGAGTAGTAGAGTCTCTTACTTGCAACTTAATGAAATATATCCTTGATGTCAAAAAAAAAAAACCTGATACCGTGGTTTTACTATTTTTTACCATTTATGATGTTACGTAAACTTAAAGAACTAATATCATAAAAGGAAAAGTTATTTAGTTACGAAATTCGTTCGTCTAAAATAAAAAAAATACATATGATAAGTAAATGATTCGACTAAATTTTAAAGATCATATTTTATTCAAAAGATGATTTGTATTTGTAATATACCAAAATATTTCAGATAATTTAACAAAATACAAGTATCAACAATATTTTATACTTGATTAATGTGTCTATAGTTTTCTTAATGGAATATAATATGTAGACAAAGTAACCATAATTGTTCAAGAGTTTAAAGATTTGCATTAATAATTGTGGACAATTTAACTGAATACAAATTAGCAAACATTACGGGGGTTAAAAAGCTGATCACAAATAAAGTTCATGACCACACTAAAGTTTTTATCCTAAGGTATGTTTTTCAAAATAATATTTACTCGATATGGAAAGAACAGAACAACATAAGACATGGCAAACAACCGTCCCCGGTGGAAAAGTAGATTGTCGTCATTATAAATAAAAAACTATGTCTCGTTTGGTCATATAACTTGCTTCAAATATATTACGATTATATCAAAAGAAACTAAACAAATGTACATAAACCAATAAACTAAGCGTTATAAGAAAATGTACATACATGGATGTGGTTAGGGTACGGACCAGCCAAGTGACATGAGGACAACTCATTATTTCTTTGTCTCCTGATCTATTTAATTTCGATTCCTTTTGCTTACAGCTTGTAAATTATATAAATATAAATAAATTTATTTTGTTTCGCTTTTAATGTGTCAATCAAACCAAAAGATTCGTCAAACTTTGTGGCCGGAAATCTCGCAAGCTTTTTTAATTTAAAATTAATTTGCTGAATTTCAAGTATCAATTTATCTAAATTAGTGACGACAACAAACAAAGAGATAAATCTCAAATCAAAATTAACATGACATGTAACTTTCACCTGAAGTAAGACAAAAGATTGTACTACGCTAAGATTGTATCAAAGTATCAATCACAATTTTTGCAATAAGAAACAATTTGATTATTCTTAAAATCCCTCTTAAATTGACTCTCGTAAAAGTCAAACCTATTAGGCGGCCTTAACTTAAAAAGGGATATATTTGGGCTCTTTAGCCCATCAAGCCCATATCTTTATAAAATGGCCTTTACACTCTTACCCTTTATTAACTTTTTCGAAAAAGGAAACACAAAATTCAAAAAGCTTTCCCCACGCGCCTCACACTCCGCGTGAATCTTTTCTTCAAATCATTATTCTAACGTGACAAGCACGCGCTATGTCTAGCGTGTTCTTTATTTTAACGACACTCACTGCTCGTGTGTGTTTTTTCACTTTAACTCGTTTTCCAGCTCTCTCACTCCTCACTTCTGTCGTCTCTGCAAAAACTCTCTATTTCTCTTTCGCCGGAGATAATGGGAGAAGGGAAGGCCTCCACTCTGGTTTTCATCCTCGTCGTCGCTCTTAGTTTAGTAGCCTTCGGCTTCTCCATCGCCGCCGAGCGCCGCCGCAGCATCGTAAATTCACTCTTCTCTCTCTGTCCCACTTTTTTTTTCTCATTTAGGGTTTTTGTTCTTTAATGAACTCTAGTTCGAATTCTTAGGTTATAATAGTCAATAGTATGATTCTGTTGAATCTTTCTATTTCTGGATTTGTTTCGTAATTACTTGCAATTTTCAGCGAACATGTTATTTGGTGCCTCTAATTTGAATTCAAGATTCTTCAAGAGTCAGTAAATTGGGGGAAATCTTGAAACTAAAGAACAAATTTTTCAGAGCTATGTTCATGTTTTTGTAGCTGAAGACTAGAGAAACATTTAAGTGACTTAGCTTAGTTATAGATTGAGACATTGAGTTATAATCTGTTGTGACACTTCTTTAAGGTCATTATTTCTCTGTTTTTGTGGCAGGGGAAATCTATTCAAGACCCAATAACAAACACAACGTTCTGCGTTTATGACTCTGATGTAGCCACTGGTTATGGAGTTGGAGCTTTCCTTTTCCTCCTCTCTAGTGAATCATTGCTTATGAGTGTTACCAAATGCATGTGTTTTGGAAGACCCTTAGCCCCTGGAAGTGACCGTGCTTGGTCTATTATCTATTTCATCTCTTCGTGGTGAGTCCCTTTATCTTAAACATCTCTAAAGCAATGTATATATCTTCAAGTTTAGCTTCATCTTGAGAGTGATATATATTGAAAGAGCTTTAGATTGATTTCTGTTTTTGAAGCTTTGAACATATCAATGGATTAGTAGTTTGATTTCTCAACCAATATTTTGATATTCAAATTTGACAATTTCAGGATGACATTTCTGGTAGCAGAAGCTTGTGTAATAGCAGGAGCGACCAAGAACGCATACCACACAAAGTACTTAAGTTCGCAAACCTTTTCGTGTGCATCATTGCGTAAAGGAATTTTCATTGCAGGTGCAGTCTTTATAGTTGCTACTATGGTTCTTAATGTCTACTACTACATGTATTTTACCAAGTCCGTCTCTTCGCCGCCTGCTCACAAAGCCAACCGCTCTAGTTCCAATATTGGTATGGCGGGTTATGCATAAATGTCAAAAAGAGGAAATGGTTAGTCATTTGCATTGTAGATGTAAGAAAGGAAAGAGATTGTTGCATTGTTACAACACTTGGTTACTCTTATATCTTTTGCTTATATATCTCTTACTTATTTATGAAAATTTTCGCTATTTGCTCTCAATTCAATAGGCAACTTTCGGTCATAAGTAATGGATGTTTGTATTGACTAGATTTGTCATAATCATTGTTATTTAACTACATATTTTAAAAGGTATGTGAACAATGCAAAATGTTCATCCTATAATGGGCTTCTGGGCCTATTTAAACTGGATTATAGATCCTCCCGTAGACTCAAATATAAAGCCTACTCATTTTAAGAACATTACTTCTTTTTTTCTGCAACAAAAACGTTACTTAAACCAAAGAAGAAGAAGATTCAACAAACTCAACAAGAAAATGGACCAATAAGAATCGAAAGCGCAGATCGCCACATATGCATAATCTTAATCAAAATCAAATATGGACCGTCGAACATGCCTTTAATCGCACGTCTATCAACTCCTCTCCCCAAAATTAACCGACCTAATTCTCACACCTCGTCACTATAAAATTCACTAATCTTTTTTACTTTTCTCTACATCAAAACACAACATTAAAAGCTTTGGCGATTTTTCTCTCTGATTCAATCTTTTCATAGTTTCTAAGCTCTCAGATTCTTGAAGAAGCCATGGCTCGTACGAAGCAATCCGCGAGAAAATCACACGGAGGAAAAGCTCCGACGAAGCAGCTCGCTACCAAGGCGGCAAGGAAATCTGCACCGACTACCGGAGGAGTCAAGAAACCTCACCGTTTCCGTCCTGGAACCGTCGCTCTTCGGTAACTTTCACGTTTTCTTCTTTTCGAATCACAATCTTCTCATCGTCTTCAATTTCTGATGACTATTGTTTGATGAATCAGTGAGATTCGTAAATACCAAAAGAGCACAGAGTTGTTGAACCGTAAACTTCCATTCCAACGTCTTGTTCGTGAAATCGCTCAAGATTTCAAGGTAAAAAGATTTTGTCTTTCAATCATCGAAACCCTAGATACTGATTAGTTATACCTAACTTGATGAAAAAGATTGATAAATAATTGGTGGAAATTTGCAATGTAGACGGATCTGAGATTCCAAAGCCATGCAGTGTTAGCTCTTCAAGAAGCTGCGGAGGCATATTTGGTTGGTTTGTTTGAAGACACAAATCTCTGTGCCATTCATGCAAAGAGGGTTACCATTATGCCTAAAGATGTTCAATTGGCAAGAAGGATTCGTGCAGAGCGTGCTTAGAAATTAGAATTTAATCCATTCATATGAACTAGTATTTTTTTTTTTCTATTAGGGTTTTCGATTGTTTTTGCTTTGTCGCTTTTTAACAAAAATACATTATGTCACATTCTCTTTGAGAGATGAATTGCTTATGATATTAAACCTTTATTACTCTGGTTTTCTAGATCGAATTGATGGTGTGATAAATCACTGTTTTTGAATTTGTTTCTCAATTGCCAAGGAAAATCAAACCCTAACGGCACCGTTAATTAAGTCGTAAAATAATCAGGCCTAATATAGTACCACTTCATGTAATGATGGTAGCATATACAAGCCCAATAAAACACAAATTTTATAGACCTATATTTTCATTGACTTGGCCCATATCCGAACAGAGATTTACTGAAAACCAAAACAAAACGGTTTGTTTATCTTCAAAACCAAATCAAAAATGTCAACCTAAATTTAACCAATCATCAGGTTCAAGATGATTGGTCCGAGAATAAAGCTCCTGTAACGTACACGAGAGTCTAAAGGACTTCATAAAGCGTATTGGGCTTCATAAAAAGGCTTTTTAAATTTAGGCCCACGCAAGTGGTTTTTGAATCTCGGTATAGTATCAAACCGTTTGTATAAATTATTTATTATTATTTATTAAATATCAGCAAATATTTAACTTTCATAATCGTTTTTCTTGACCTATGAAAACAAATTTATTGCAAATTTGAAACTTTCGCCATTGAAACTAAAAACTAGGATTTGTAATTTAGTGATTTGCACGACTATCACTATTACGTCATTGCAGTTTGCGAATGGATTTGGCTTGTAGTTTTTTTTTCCTTTCACAACTGATTTATCAAACTCACTATTAAACAATCAGAAGCTAGAAAATAAAAACGACGAATCATAAGGCAAATGGGACAAACAAAAACCCAAGTAACAGGGAAAAAAAAAGGCTCAATTGACGTGGCTTTTATATTTTCCATACAAAATTGTTCAATCGAATTTTATCTTCTTCAAAAAAGGTGTATTTCTTGTAAGGAAAATAAAATAAAGCTAAGTTATCTTTAATCTGAAATAGAGTTTTTTGTGTGTCCCTATTTTTAGTTATATTTGATGTTCTTAAAAATTAAAGATTTACGGTACCAGCACAACTTTTTAATGACGATTTACGTGCCGTTTTGGTTAAACCTGCCGAATCAAATTTTTTAAAAAGCTGATTACAGAATTAAAATAGGTTGACAGGTTTAGTTGTGAAAGCAACCTAAGCCAATATAATAGACTTACCAAAACGTCGTGAATTCGAAAATAAAATAGCGTTGGCCTTGTTGGGTTAGGTGTTAGGTCATCACATTTCTTATATCTTTTGAACTATATCCAAAAATATACCCACTCAAGCATTAGATTTACGTTTTAATAAGATATGCTTGCTTGGCAATTTCTTTATATTCAACATCTGTATAAAAGATATTAGCAAAAAATTAGAAATTAAAAGAATAGACTAAAAATGATTATTGAAAATTCGATGAATAAAGAAAGGGGCCAATGGGACCTTCTCTGTAAATTGTTCTCTACTTTTCCAAATTGGATACAACTTCTTTTTTTTCCGTGAAAGCTAAAGTATCAATAGAGCCTTAAGTCAATATCGTATGAATTTTCTCATAACATAATGAATAATCTAGGACTATTTATCATTTGAAATTCCTATCTTAAACAATTGTCCAGCCTAATCACGCAATCACTTTTCTATTAACGAGTCATATGTAAGTACGTAACATAATCGATTATACTATAATATCATGTATATGATTTATATAACGTAGGTAAAAATGGTCATTAATCAAATAACTTGAAATGTTATAACATTTAAGAGTTGACATATTATTACATATCTAGATCCAAAGTAAGGATTTATATAATCTTAATTCACGTATCTTATCAGAAATATATCATCATTTTTAAATATTAAATATAAATGGGTAAACAAATATTACTACTTTGAGAATTTATCATAAACTATAAAAGCAAAACCTTAAATACTCTTACTTATAAAGTTACATCAGAAATATTGAGCATTTTCAAATATTTCATAAATTAATTTTTTTTTTTTTGTTCACTAATTAATTCGCCAAATATTTTTGTTGTTTGGCACTATATTCCATTTGTCAAGTAGCTTAAGTACACACCAAAACTATCATTAATGGTCAGCTAAAATCCACCAAAAACATAACTTTCCATTAATTAGTTTGAATTTTCTGGTCAAATTTAAAAACAACCATTTCCATTTCTGGTCAGACGTTACAAAATGTAATGGACATATGGCCAACAACTATTTTTATTATTATTTACCGTTTCAGCTAGTATTAAATTTATATGTGAGACCTCTAAACAATTAATCATATCCATTATAGTACGTGGATCCAACGGCGGTTGTGACGATGACGTGGATTGGTCGGGAAAAATTAACGGTCAGATTGCTGTGTAAGGTGTGATACACGTGGCACGTTCTATGTACACGTCGTCTGCCTTACGCTGTCGGCTTGGAATTTTACTACACGCCAGAATGAAAATTCAAATGAAATACAAATTTTGGTTTTAAATAGTATTGCTTAAAGTGGCTAAAACATTATCGGACGACAAATAGCAAAATTTATTTATTTATTTTGTTAAAGGATAAATGATAGTGTTTTTCACGACTTTTTTTTTATATAAAAAACTAAGACATTTTTTATATAATTTCTGCGGCGCCTCCAACTAAACGAGACAATTCTAGGTATTTTCGTTGAACAAAAAAGATGACTGATTTAAACTATTACGATTAACTTTGATTGAGTAATTTCCGGAATCAACAAAAGCCATCATCATCATGATAAGAAAAAAAAGAAAAAAAAAATGCTGACACATTACTATGAAGACGAAGCAACATCAACATCAAAGGGATGTTGAAAAAATAAAATCGGCCAGGTAAATAAAATTTACATAACTCATTTTATATTTTGTTTTATATCTTTTACGTGAATATATAGTGAATGAAAACAATATATGTGCTTCTACAAAAACAAATAACTTTCACGATCAAAAGTCATTCGTTTTTGTAACATAATTTAGTAAAACTTTTGTTAGAATAAACAACGAAAAAATACCAAGGATTTTCGCAGATCACTAATCTTAAATCATAATTTAATTGTTTTCCACGATATCAATGTGTTACTAATCAAAGTTCGAGTCATTGTATGTAACTTGTAATAGAGTAAGGTCGAGAAGCAGAGGATGATTGCTCATAGACAATTATCGTGGCGCTGACCGAAGACGACACTAAATGAAAGCGACGCGCACCTTAACCATCCTTCTAAATTCTCTATTAGAAAATTCAATTTTCAACATGGCATAATATATATATTATTATTGTTCTCAAGAAAATTTTGTGATTCTGATTTATGATGACACGATTGGCATAAATTAGGGCTCAAAAAAATATCTATCATTCAGAGCTTTTTTTTTAGTTTTTTTTTTTTTACGGTTTTTATGTTTTGAACAATCTGAAATCTGAATTATGGAATATTAAATAGTTTAACATCGTTTGCAATTAGGCCATTTACAGAACTATACGTCCCTTGCATCGATGGTTCTTCAACACATGGTCCCTCGTTTAGCTTAATTGTTCCCATCTTTTTTATGTCGACGATATACATACGCCACAAATATATATATATATTGGCTGTTGACACGAAAAGAAAAGAATAAACAATGTATTTCTTTTTATATTCATGCATTATTTATTTTTAGTACTATTAAAAACTATACACACTTTAACATGCTGATTTTAGAAAGTTTACAATAAGCTAGAATAATAATTTAGTTTTAATGGAAAAAAATATTGTGACTAATTTTAGGATGCAATCCTCTCCCATCGCATATGGATTTCTAGGAGATTTTGTTTTGTGTTTTTCCTGAATTAGTTTATGGTCATCAAAATATTTAGGTGGAAATTTCTATCAGAAAACAGGACTAGAAGAATAGAATGAGAAGCAAATTCTCAACCTTTTAAAACCATATCTTTGAAAAGGAATAAACCAAAAAAAGAAAGAAAAAATCATATGAAAAAACAAATACTCAAAAGGAAATGTCAAATACCTGGTGTAGATTAAAAGAAGTTGATGAAATTTGAAAGCTAAAAAGAACTGTATACAGAATGAGTTACTTTTAGTGCCTTCTCTTTTCATAACACGAAATCCTATTTTTATCGAACAGAAACCACTAAAATATAAAGTTGCATATATATAGTATGTTTTAGACTCTGCCATTAGGCGAAAAGACTTTCACTTCAACGCTATTTTTCAACTTTTGCAAAATTGTATGCCTATATAGTTTTTTTTTTTGGTGAAAATGTATGTCTACTAGATTTTAATCCGCGGGAATAATTTTTTTTTAAAAAAGTTATTATATATAAAAGTTTACAAATTGTATATATCTATAAAATATTTTTATTTTATAAATTACAATTGTTATTAAGTAACGTCCTGCCAAACCCGTTCCGCCAATCCGTCTCGTAAAAAAACCTATTTATTTTGTTAATGTTGATCTTATTTATGATATGTTTATGAATCATTGTTTAAATATTTTGTAACTTTGTAGTAATTAACTGTTATCAAATATCTTTACGGTTTGTGCTTATAATCGAATTGTTATAGTCATGAAAAAGGAATTTAAAAAATAATAATTTTATAGTGTTTAAATGATATTAAATATTTTGGAAGTTTTATTTTAGTAACTAATTGTGTAGTTAATGTGGAGAGATTGTGGGAAGGTAGTTAAATGCAAACATTTAATTCTAAGTTTTACTTTTTAATTATCAAAAACAATTATTAAATATCAATGGCAGCCACTGTAAATAAGTCTTAATTTGAAGATTTATTTAACAAAGTGACTGCAAAAATGTATATGTAGATATAGTTAGAAGAATTATTTAGAGAAACTAAACGAACTCGACAAATTTTAATTACATCATTTCTAAAGTATTTCTTATTTTTGTAATTTAAACACAGTATTTTTATTCTTTAAATGTAGATTCCTTTTTCTATATTTTATTTTTATTAACCTATATGTATGAGGTTTAGGGTTTAGGTTTGGCATTATGAGGTTTAGGGTTTGCTTTGTCAAAATTCAACAGACTTATAATGCCAATTTTTGTTAATAGATGCAATTATATATTGTTTATCTAATTGGTTTATAAGTATTTCGTCATTTTTTTTTTTTTTNTTTTT
>Ga0041059_1001184_pt1 | contig 20917 bp, 20 predicted proteins | sample AraColnosormetaG_FD_56232 | JGI IMG/M metagenome (GOLD analysis project Ga0041059, IMG submission 56232) | Arabidopsis roots microbial communities from North Carolina, USA - Col MF nosort | ecosystem: Host-associated > Plants > Roots > Unclassified | place: USA: North Carolina | collected... | reverse complement strand
ATAAATGTATTAGAGAATGATACAATTTGCAAAACTTTTATATATAAAAAATAATTCTTAAATTTTAAAAATTACTACTTTAAAAAAAAATCACGGGACGGATAAAGAAATTATAGAACATGTTTTATTTAGGAATTGGGTTATATGGTGGATGTATTTGAATCAATATTTATAAAATTTTAAAATATTATTAATATGCTGTTTTAATAGGGGTTACAACTTCAGTTTTTTAACAATTGTCTCATGGATTCGTGTTATAGCGTTACTTAATAACAATTATTAACTGTAAAATATAAATATTTTATAAAAATAAAATTTGTAAATTTTAATATATATTACTTTAAAAAAATAAATCGTCCCGCGGTATACCGCGGGTTAAAATCTAATTTATATATATTTGTCCATCAGCTTTCAAATCCATGTGTACCCCACTCAAATGGAAATACTTTTAAACCGGTTCTTGCTCGGGCTAGACCGGACTGATCCGATCAACAAAAAATCAAACCGGAAGGACCAATAAGTCTAATTTCTTTGTGAAAGTTTAGAGAACCTATGGAGGCAAAGGCAATGATCAATCTATCTGTAAAGGATATATAAAAAAACAAGTCTTCATTTTTCTCTCACTGTCCATTGCAATTGTAGTTTTATATTCACAGATCCAAAGTCCTTTCATTTTCTTGGATTCTGATTCTCCCACAGTTTCATTTCTTCTTGTGTGGGGAAATCTGCATCTTTGTCCACTCTCTTTTATTTTCCCAAGAAAGGAAACAAATTCCCACAATTTCTTGTCTTCTCTTAAAGTTCTTCTTAAGTTGAAGCTTCTTGTCTGTTTTTGAGATTTCCAGTAAGAAGAAACTTCGCTAATTTTCCCGCGGAAATTCTCTTACAATCATAAAGTTTTCTTTTTTTTTGCTCTCGAGAAAGTTTTGAGAATTTTTACTTCTTCAATGGCGTCAAGAGAAGTATCAACGATGATCAAACAAGGGTTTATCGCAGACCCTTCTCTCTCTTTTTCTCCGTCAAGAATCTCATCTCCGATTAAACTCTCCACCGCCTCTCCTCCTCTTCCTCCGCCACCTCCTCCGCCACCAAACGAATCGACTCTCTCAAACCCGACTCTTTTCGATATGATGTCAGACGAGCACAACCGCGAGCTACCAAGGAGGAAATCTCACGCGCGCGTGGCTCAAATCTTGACGGAGTTCAAGAACGGCGTCGTTTACGGCCACAGCCTCGGGCCAGGAGACGTTAAGCTGACTGTGGTGGGCAAAGACGGTTACAGAGTCACTATGGATGTTCATCGGAAGGTTTTATCTGAGAAGAGTAGGTTTTTTATGGAGAAGATGAATTCTAGAAGAGAGAAAGGAGTTTCTCACATGGTGGAGATAAGTGAGTGTGATGATTTAGAGATTTATGTAGAGACTGTTGTTTTGATGTATAGTGATGATCTCAAGAAGAAGTTGATCGGTGAAAATGTCATCAAAATCTTGGCTTTACTCAAGGTATATATTGTCCAACTGTGTTATTGGTTTGTTTTGCTTTGATTTTGTGATGGTGTTAATGTGTGAATCTCATTTTCTCGGCTAGGTTTCTGCAGCTATCTCGTTTGATGAAGGCGTTATGTCATGTTTGGAGCATTTGGAAGCTGTACCATGGTCAGAAGATGAAGAAGAGACTGTTGTGACTTGTCTTGAAGAGCTTCATCTTCCTGATGATTCTGTCACTTTGATTCTTCAGAGAGTTTCATCTCAACCTTCGACTTCCTCAACGAGAACTAGAACTGATGATATCTTTTCGAAGCTTCTCACTGGTGTTCTACAAGCGAAAGATGATAAAGCTCGGCGAGAGATGAAAGTTTTGATCTTTAAATTGGTTAGAGAAGAAGCCGATTATGATGTCTCTAGAGACACACTCTATGGTTTGTGCCATCGATGTCTCACGTCTCTTGTGCTTTGCTTATCTGAAGTGACCACACAGATGAATGATCCGGGGAAAGACCGTGGTGCTCTGATGGGAGAAATCGCCAGAGAAGCTGATAACATGCTGTGGATGGTAGATATATTGATTGAGAAGAAACTGTGCAGTGAGTTTGTGAAACTATGGGCGGATCAAAAGGAGCTAGCGAATCTTCATTCCAAGATCCCAACGATGTACAGACACGAAATAAGCAAGATCACCGCGCAGATATGTGTTGGTATTGGTAAAGGAAGGATCTTGGTGAATCGGGAGACTAGGTTTGCGGTTCTGAATACATGGTTAGAGGCTTTGTATGATGATTTCGGGTGGATGAGACGGTTATCCTCGAGATCTCTGGATAGGAAACTGGTGGAGGATGGACTCAGCCAGACCATATTGACTTTGTCGTTGAGACAACAACAAGTGATTCTGATGAAATGGTTTGATCGGTTTCTGAGCAAAGGTGATGATTGTCCAAATGTGCAACGAGCATTTGAGGTGTGGTGGAGAAGAGCTTTCATAAGACAGGTCTTGACAGAGCCCGATGAGCCTCGGCTGCAGATTACACTCTATTGACTAACTCAATATAGAATAAGATTGTAGACCCTCAAAATGACAAATCTTTGTTTTCTTACTTTTGGTAAACTGTTACTACTTGTGAATTTCAATGAGATACCAAGGTTCAAAAGATAAATATTGTCTAAAACAGTGATCAGAACAGAAAGAAGAAAATAAACTCAGGGCAAACAATCTTTCCCCTTTGTAGACAAAAAAGAAAATTCGAGTTTGAATCTAAACTATGCTTGCTGCAGTATCCTATACGGGGCTATCGAAATTGGCAGATTGTCACCAGGCCTTTGCTTAGCCTTCAGTATGCAAATTGGGTGGTTGAATTATAGAACCCAAGAATTTGGTTGCATCTGCACTGATCTTGCGTTGCTTGTCATCTATATATATTCGGCATGTGAACCTTTGTTTCTGTCTTTTCAAGAGATGATTGGATCAGGTCCATATTTCAACTTGGGCAAATCATCGGTCCTGTAGATCAAGATTAACCACAGAGTTAGTTTACAGACGAGATTAATGGAACAAATTGAACTAATAATGGTAGTTGGTATCTTAAGCATATGTTTAACGTTTACATTTTTTTCTATATAAAAAAGGCTCATTGAACAAGATGAGATCTCGCATGTCTATCAGACAACTCGAGTAATGTCATAAGCAAAAGTCACAACCTCAACCCCAAAAAACAGAGAGGAATGAAATCTGACCTTTGAAGGACTTTGAGTATCCCGGTTCCGAGCTTCATTGGTATGCCCATAATCACACATTCTGTAACTCCCTCTATGTTATCAACTTTTCCGCTAGCTGCTGCACTAAATAAATGATCTCCAGTCCTCTCAAAAGATGCCTGCATCAGAACACTTTTATCCATCTTCTGAATCCCGGTTCTTTGTATTCCGAGAACCTCCCCCTGATCAAGAAATTGAAGTAACATTTAATCATTAACATGACTGTATTGCAATAAAGTTATTAGTAGCGATAATAATAACAGATTCAAGAGTCCTTAGAAGTTAGAACTGACCCTGTAAGTCATGACATCAGCCAAAAGCATCATGTGACGGATGTCTATACTCATACCATGGTTTCCCATAACTGTCCCTATTTCATCAATAATCGTTGTCCTTGCAGCCTCGATTCCAAGTGTTTTGCTTACTTCGACAACATTGTTACTTGTAGTAGTTCTCCCATTGATTCCCGGTGTCCCCATAACTGCCAGGAGGTTTGTGCTGAAACATATATCAAGCTAAATATTCATAATCTTAAATAAGAATTTCAAACCGGACATGTATATGTTTCTAGAAAGCGTTTTGTTTTGTTTAAAAGTTTGGTTTAAGCACGTGAAATACTGAATTCATATCAGTGGCTTACCAGAAACAGAAACAAAGACTGCTTAATGAACTAAATCAAGGATTCACCATAACAAACCATGCCCAACGAGGACATGGAATTATCAGCTTAGCTAGCACTTATAGGAAGGACAAAAGAACAGAGGAAAATCAAATCTCTTGAAGCTCGAGAAAACTTACCCCTCCACAAACAGTTTCCACTTTGTCTTCCCATCTATCTGTTTACTTTTATCCATATCCTCTGCGACAACAACTCGCTCAACTGTTTTGATCCCCTATCATGACAATTCAACAGAATGAATTTTCTCAGTCAGTGAAAGAGACATTGTACTAAAAGAAACAAAATTAGGAAACAGTCGTAGAATTTTTGGATATATATGTAAGAGAGAGGTTTAACGAATATCACATTCACTATAATATTTGGCAGCACATTCTTCAGATTGTGGAGATTGAAATGAGCCCTACTTTTATCCACCACGGGAGTAATATCCAAACCCGTATCTAAAACCCTAATATCCTGCAAAAGTTACATTGCAAAGAGACTTAAGATCTGAGTGCACCACAATGAATACATCAACAATATCTAAGGACCTTACATTATCGTTGAGTTTGATTCTGGGGGTCTTTAGGATGGAATTTTTTACCGACCAGGGGGTTATAGATAAACATGCCTCCTCGATTATTTTATTGTCAAGAATTATCCTCACTGACGCTGATGTTGAAGTCATTAGCACCTCGATACTCTCAGCAACCTGGTCCATAATTCAAGTGGATTTCGACAACATGATTGGTAAAAACAATGATAAACAGAAAGAGTATCTAACAAGAAGGTGCTGAACCAACGATCCAATAGTTGATATTTATAAAAGGCTATCCACATTATGGACTTAAAACAAGCAGCGGCGACAATCAAATACTGGATATGTAATATAATTCAGATCAAAATGTAGAGGAAAAGAGAACCTGTCCTAAAGTAGTTTTCTCAATGCGTCCTTTCACCCATCGTGCACTAGTCAATTCCAGGGGGTTCTCAAGTTCTGCAGAGATGACAGGCGTGCTTATATTTTTGGAAGCATTGATGATTTCATTGATTCGGGGGACTCCTTGTGTGATATCTGAACCAGAATCAGGAAATCAAAACAACCAACTACTCATATGTATAAGCACTAGTTTTATAGCGAAATTCAGAAAATAGGCATTTTCAACAAGGATACTCATGCTCGCAACTCCAGCAAAGTGAAAAGTTTTCAAAGTCATTTGTGTCCCAGGTTCTCCAATACTCTGAGCTCCTATTGTCCCAATTGCAGTCCCAGCCTCAATTTTTTTTTCCCGGTAGCGAAATACACAAATTTTTACAAATACCTGCATATTTATATATATCAGAGGTAATATTTCATATTTTTGTCCTAACACCACAAGAAATGGGAAAATTTCTCCAAATTATAGAAATATCCACGGGAGAGACTAGGTGTGATAATTTTTCGTTAACTGGATGTAGCTAACAATATATATAATCAAGGAACGGCACAAAAAAATACTGAGATGCATGATGCACCGAGTATTTTTCTTCTCCAAAAAAGGAAGACAAAGAGAGTCACCTCGAGTTGCTTATCAGTCACACCAGATGCTTTATATAAAACCTGGGGCGGGCTTGCAGACTTCACTCCGAGCAAGGAAACAAATTCTCGAAGAGATTTCACAAAGGCATCAGTGCAAACCCGACTTTTATCATGTCTGACTAATTCCTCTTCAAACTTTTGCGACAATTCTTCTGAAGAAAGATATGTGTGGTGAGATCGAGGAGGACATGTGGCCTGCAAAATGCAAGTACCGATTGTGACAAAACTCTAAATAAAGAGAGACCAAAACCAATATACAAAAGTCGAAAAAAGCACCTGAACTTTCAGAAATAATCTATTAAAATTTAAAGGAGCTCCATCCTTTCCTTCCATTAGTGCTGGGTCCATTCCATCATCCCCATAAGTAAATTGAAGTATACATCCGCTGGCATTTCTCACTGTGTTATCATAATGGACTAATAGATCCTCCAAGGCTTTCATCAGTCTACGAGACATGTAACCTGTACTTGCAGTTTTCACCTGCAATAGACAAGAATATCGTTACAAGTTACAACAAGGTGAAGACCATCTTCAGTCCAGATGTTCAAACACTGTCACAATTCAGAGAACCATCATGGCAGTCTCTTTCTATGAACAACTTTTTCATAATTCACAATGGACCAGGATGGAAAAAAAGAAAAGGATTAATGCATACCGCTGTATCAACTAGACCTTCTCGTCCACCCATAGTGTGAAAGAAAAATTCTGTGGCAGTAAGACCACTGTAGAACGAATTAGCAACAAAACCTTTCGCCTGCGATGGCAAGAAGACATGAGATCAGGGTCCTAGCTCTCAAAGTAGTAACCAGAAGTTAGTGTAATCAGGATCCCATAAGGTGATGCCCAAGAAGCCTACTACAAATTATTCAGAGGCGAGTAAATGGTTCTACTTGTTCTAGAGACACCTCCAACAAATAGCTTAAGAAAATTTTCAACGCAAGAGATATGAAAATAGCACAAAAACTTAACAGAAATATATCAGAAATTGGTGGAGTGGTTGGCAAGCCGTTTACTTACTGCAGGTGATTTGGACATCCTAGGGAAATGAGGAAGACTTCGATCTATAAATCCATCAGGAGCACGGTGACCATTAACTGTCTGCTGACCAACACATGCGACCATCTGACTGATATTGATAGGAGATCCTTTGGAACCACATTGTGACATGATCAAGGGACTATTTCTCCAATGTAATCCGCTCATACAGGCCTGTATATCATATAATGACAAGATGAAGCTTTAGTATTTTGGTAGGTAACCAGGATCTGGATTCATTGTCTTTTGAATAAAGTAGATAAATTATCAAAGATACTCCTTCAATATAGATTTTTTACTCCTTACTCATCTTGGAACAATTTATAACTCACCTTTGAAACAAGATACTAATGGAACGACAAGGCAAACAAATAGTAAAAAAAAATGACTGCAAATCAAAGCGTCACCTTAGCCCATACACGTATCTTAGTAAATTAAATCACATATGTACCTTAGAACATGAATTTACTAACTCAAAATAGAAGCTGCGTATTTACCTTCCCAGTGGCTTCTCGAATTGTATTGAGAATCCCTGTTATTTCAGCTTCTAAGGATTTTGCACCATCTAGACCAGCTTTAAGTTGCAAATTTCCTCTATTAAATTCCTCAATTTTGCGATGGCACTGGTCATATCCAAACTGGATGCTGTCTTTTCTTTCCTTACTCAACTCTTCACCAGGTTGAACGTCATCAATTCCAATAGAGAAGCCATGGATACCAATCCACCGAGCACTGCGCAAAATAAGATAAAAAGCTACCTGTTAGACAAGAAAACTATGCATTTACTCGATGCAGCAATGTTAGATAGCAGAGAAAGGTCATAGAAAACACAGTACATACAAAGCACGAACGGAGAACTTTTGCAATTCTTATAGACATGAAGCAGAAAAACGAATGAGCAAGACAAAAATTGCAATTGCTGCGAGATCAAGGAAAAATTAGTCAAAAGAGATGAACTCACCTCAATTTTGCTAGCCGATTCATGCAGACTGCAGCAGCATGGGAGTTGTAATCTCTTAGAAGAATAGAATATAATCCATCCTTGTTTCCATTTCCTAGAGGAAAAATATCGAGTGCTCAAAATATAGAAAAGTTCCAGAATGAACAGCTATCTGCTGCATTTGCTACATATTGCATACCATGTTGAACTTACCTAACGTAGCCTTCCCCAACTGTCCTGATATTAGCTCACTGTTTCGAAAATAAACCCATCCATCATTTATGCACATTGTTTCATCGAAACCATGCTCTCCCTTCTTGAAGTTCTTCTCTTTCACATTAAGAGTTACGTAGACTCTAATACTTGCATTTGGACGCAGCAAAACACTAAAGATCTGTTTACCAGTCCAAAGCTCTATTGGCTGCATCAAAAATATAGAATCTGGATAAGAAATTCAATAGAAAGGAAAGAAAGTGCTAAAAATGGCAGAAGAATTCCCAGTGTCCCCAACTTATTTGCCCACGCAGATTAAAATATCAATAACTAACAGAATTTGAAGTTTGAACTCATTGACTAAAGAAAATAATGTACAATGTCATACAACCCAACTATTATCGCTCAATTTCAGAATCAATGACGCCAGATTACCAGAAGAAATAGGGCAGCAAAAAGCTAATGAGAAATTAACACACGCACAGAAAAATATATATAAGATAGTTGACACCAACAGAACAAGCTGTTGCTATTTAACACTCTGAAGTCAGTTGTGATGAACTACAGAGGTAAAAATCTCATACCTTAAGGATTGTGGGTGTTGGCAAATCTATGGAATCCATCCCATCTCCCATGTAAGAACATATAAGTGAAAAGGCTGCACGGTCATAAAATGTGTCCTTTCTCGTTATCAAAAAAGAAGATGTCAAAAAGTCCTGCGTTGATGCTACTAAAATTTCTCCATTTTTTGGGGTGCATAAATTGTTTTGTACCTGAGATACCAACCAAGGGAGAAGTCAATTATCACCCAGAGGGAAAAATTAACACCCAGATAATTAGTATTAACAGTTAAACAGACCAAGAACCAACAGCTCATATAACAAACACAGCTTAGATGAAACAATTTCCTCGCTTTTACTCTATCATCCTTTCTGTCCATTGAGATCGTTCATATACACATTACAAATGAATTTTTTCTAACACTTTAAACTCATCAAATCCTCACCTCCAGAATCTAGATCTTTTAAATTGCTTAGGAAAGCCTAATGGTTCAGTTGAAAATATGGTGAAATTTGTTAGGCAAGACTCCATCTCGTCATCATCTGGTACTTATGTATGTATGTGTGCATTACTATGAGCATATAGAGTGTTAAATGTTGTCAACGTATAATTGACTATTCCCAAGAAACTTCATATGATGCTAAGTAAAAGAGAAGGTACCCCCATCAATGTAATAGCCTCTGTCCGAGCCTCCTCTGTTTGTGGTACGTGCATGTTCATCTCATCACCATCAAAATCAGCATTATATGGGTTACAAACCGATTCGTTGAACCTCAACGTTCTCCAAGGCATTATTCTTGCCTATGGGACAACATATGTAAAATTAGGATTGCTATGAGGGCAAGAGAAAATTATGACTAAGCATTATAAACCAGTACTGACCCTGTGACACATGATAGACATCCGATGCAGACTCGGTTGCCTGTTAAAAAGAACAACATCTCCTTCTTGCAAATGGCGGTCAACTATGCAGCCAATGGCCAGTTCATCAGCAATACGCTTGCGATAATCACCAACCAAAGTCCTGAAATGAAATGTGTTAATGTCCCCATATGATGGTCAAACAGCCAAACACATGCCAATGACCCTATGAGGACTACGCAGTCCTTCAGTGGTATTAGCCTATTAGGTATCTACTTCAGTTCAGCAATAGTGTTTACCTATATTCTTGAAACAAATCGCAGTGGTTTGATTTGTTACTTGCACGTTTTCATTTCTACCTATGTAAATTACCTGTTTGTGTGTGTCTATACCATGAACCAAACCTATATACGAGTCAACATAAATTTGCAAGTGCACATAATTTTACTGAAACTCAAGATCATTTTGACTGCGAAAACTAGCTACGTAGGTATATTAAGTTTTCTTCAGTTTAATAGAACAACATTACTGACATTACCTTGAAGAACCATCTGGATATCTGACATTTCTGGCACCAGGGTATTTATTAGGGCCATTACGGACACATTGCCTCAACTTCTCAATATTATGACGAGAAACACATTCAGGAAAAGTTAGGATCTGAGCCATAAGGATTGGAATTCCTACCTGAAAAGTTTAGTTACCTTTGTGATAAGTTACACCAAAAATATAAATAACAAAAAGCAACAATTAACCACCACTTAAGGTAAGTTACCTCTGTAATTTTCAGATTGGGATCAGGTGAAATTACAGTTCTACCAGTGAACTCGACACGCTTCCCCGACAAGTTTGCACGGAAACGTCCCCCTTTTCCTTTGAGACGCTGAAGAATTCCAGACAGTGGATGCTCTTCTGGCTGGTTTTGACAACCACGGACTTCACTGTTAATGTATCTTGCAACCTCGATTTGAACTGTATCCCATACTTGCTAAAACAAAAAAAAAACTCAACAAATAAGAAAGAAGATAATAACAGAACCAGATATAGTCATAACAGAAAATTGGAATAAAAACGTAAACCAAAAAATCATTTTGAAGTAAGATTCAACAAAAATAGAGACAAACACATTACAGTACAGAATGCATAAATTCACAAATATAACAGGGACGCATTGATGTAATAGAAACTCCTTGTACCATGTTTTTGGGGGATGAGGTAGGTTGACTTAAAATTTTATGAAGAGAAGCATTGCCTAGAATGATTTGCTTTAATCGCGCTGTTAAGTCGTTTTCATTGCTGCAGCAAGAAAATACATTCTTTCAAGAAAAATTCAGCAGTAGAAAATATAATTGACATGAGAAAGATAAACAAAACGATAGCTAACCTTTGAATACCACCAATCATAACAGACGGTCGGATGGATAAAGGTGGCACAAGCATGCACGTTATGATAAGATTCTCAGGTCTATAGGCAATATAAAGAAGTTCGCAGTCCTGTTATCGATTTCCGAAAGAAAAAGGAAAAATAATAAGAATCAGCATGACTGAATTATTAGTAAATAAGAAAATCCTTTTATACCAATGCACATGTTCTGAGAGCAAGAGAACATAACGCAGGAAGCTATGTAGAAAAAGATGTGCATTATAGATAAAAACTCAAATATACCTTGTCACTCATTCTTTTAAAAAGCCCGAGCACCAAGTTAGGATCAAGAACATAGGTAAGAGGATTTATTGCTGCAGTAGACTGCTTTGTGTGGGATATTGCAGATTTACATTCATCAATCTCTCCACCATGGATTTTAGATCGGTCATGACTGATGCCTATACCAAACTGCGCTGCAATCTTTTTTACCATCCCTGAAATTATCAATAGATTAACCATTACCACGATATCAAAACGAATTGGGTGGGAAGAAGAATATAACATAAGTTCAGATTAACCAATAACAACAGAGGTTAAAGGATTTTGGCATTAGATATTAGAATTCCCAAAAACCCCAATTTTCTGCTTGTGCTACTTAAGAAACTTATTAGAATGTTCTACGAGCTAAATTTTGCACCTAAGATGAAACGCATGAGGAATGAGAAAAAAAATCAAGGTTATAAATTATTAACTTCAAAAAAGCATCATCGAATCTAAATAGTTTAAGCCAAAAAACAGTTCAAAATTATACCATTCAGGTAGCCACATTTTTTGCACGTTATAATTCTCTGGCTCGCCATCGTACTGCACTTCTTGACAACGGCTTTTGCCAATTCTGTCTTCTTCAATGGCTCCATTCTGGGATTCCGCATCTTCCTCAAGTGATCTTCATACAATTTCTCATCTAAAAGCATGTTGGAACAGCGCTGTGGGAAGAAAAAAACAATATTTGTGAAGTACTATTGATGCTACAAAGACATCAATATAACCAGCCAGTTTTTTTTTTTGAAAGGCATCTTCCCAAGAAATATTTTTTATGCTGTATTTTTCTCCACTTTCTCCATTCAACAAATGTAAAAGGGTCAACAAACAGAACATAGAACAGAAACTAGAGAGACATAATCTGCTAACTCTGTTACCTTACAAATGCACTTCAAAATATCAAGGATAAAATTAAAGTATCCAACGTTGTAAACTGGGAGGTCAAGCTTCAGATATCCATAGTGTCCCGGACAATTTTGGAAGTTTCCTTCACAGGTTGTGCATATAGACTTTTTGTTTGGAGGACCCTGCAAAATCATAATGAACAAACCATTTAGTACTTATCTTCTTACAATGAAAAAAATATCTTGGAGTATAGAATGTTTAGAATCACATATACTGATGCAAATAACTGCAGGAGGCAAAAACATGACATACAATACTTGCCATGGTTATTGGCATAAGAGAAGTTAAACCAAAAGATAGTAGGTGTATATAAGAAAATCGGATACCATTCGAGGATCCAACAAGCCGTTTTCATAGGGTTTAAAACTGTGGTCGTATAAACCGATGTTCCAGACTTGAACTTCAGCGGCTTTCATGACCTCAAGATCAGAAAGCACAGAGAAGTTTATGCTTTTTCTGCAGAGATAATAGTAGTGTCAAAAATCCCACCAGGAAAAACAACAAAAACTGACAAACAAGTTTTGCTCCACAATATCAAAATCTCAAAAACTATAAAATCAAATCAGAGATTCATGAACAACGCCCTAAGGCACACAATATCCATTGTATCAAGAAAATCTACAGACAGACATAAACTAAGACTCTTGAAAGCATTTAGCAGAGAATATGTCATCTAGTTGACAAAAGAGTTCAGACACCCAAATCCAAATTTCAGAGCTTGGAACAAATAAATTATACATTAGCAAAAAGAAACAAATTTTATGCACAATGAGTATGATCCAGCTGCTAAAAGGAGCGTACTTGAGAAAAATTATATCAATAGAACCAATGGTTTAACTTGAGCAGAAAAAACTGAAAGAACATACATTTTAAGAGGACCAACATCTTCGATGTAGGGCTTCTTAGTGAATTCAATTTCCATCTTCGTCTCCATCTCTACAAACAAAAGCTACAAAAAAAATTACCCAGAAAAAAAAAAACGACTTAAGTTTTGAATCGGCGTAAGAGAAACAAAAAAAACACAGTAAAATCGAGACCGATCGAAGAATCAACTTACGGTGAAAAAGACGACGGTGAAGGAAGGTGGGTTTAGGGTTTAAGAAGAAGCAGCAGAGCTAAGTAACAGGCGGGAGATAGAGATGGATGATCCAAGGAGAGAGCAAAAACAAAGAAAAAAAAACAAAAAACCTAGCCTTGGTAATCGAACTCGTGACCTTAGGCTGGTTGACGTAGAACACTTTGCCACGGAGCTATATATTCTTAACATTAATTAGGTCACGAGATATTTTATATAACTATAATCTCTTGAGTTTTTTTATATTTAATATCCTTTAAAAACAAAAGGAAAACAGGGAAGGGCTTTGTTTGTCTGTTTGGGCTTTTTTTTATTTTTGGGCTTTGTTGGCCCATCTATGATATGTTCACTTGTGAGAAAAAAAAAAACAAGCAAGGGGTACTTTCGTAGTTGTGTTTTCTACTTATTTCGAAAGTTGTCAGCTTTTAGGGGAAATTGCCCTAATTTGTGTAGTTAGAGAGGCGCGACGACCTTTCGAGCTTCTTCCGATGAAGACTGTCACCGGAAGAGTTGTTAGTGCTGAACCAATCTCCCTCTCAAAGGCGGCTAAGCTTCTCTCTGGATTCGCTTCCTCTGATAATGGCGCCTCTCAAGACGTTAGTGCGTACCTCCGGCGAGCCTCCGCTGCCTTCACTGAATTAAAGAGTTTCCACAGGGAGATTAAATCAAAGGAGACGAAGCCAAGCTCCGATAGGGAGACTAAATCAACGGAGACGAAGCAAAGCTCCGATGCAAAGAGTGAGCGGAATGTCATTGACGAATTCGACGGTCGGAAGATTCGTTACCGGAATAGTGAAGCTGTGAGTGTGGAATCAGTTTATGGTAGGGAACGTGATGAGAAAAAGATGAAGAAGAGCAAAGACGCAGATGTTGTTGATGAGAAGGTGAACGAGAAGTTGGAAGCAGAGCAAAGGAGCGAAGAGCGAAGGGAGAGAAAGAAGGAGAAGAAGAAGAAGAAGAACAACAAAGACGAAGATGTTGTTGATGAGAAGGTGAAGGAGAAGTTAGAAGACGAGCAAAAGAGCGCAGATAGAAAGGAGCGAAAGAAGAAGAAGAGCAAGAAGAACAACGACGAAGATGTTGTTGATGAGAAGGAGAAGTTAGAAGACGAGCAAAAGAGCGCAGAGATAAAGGAGAAAAAGAAGAACAAAGACGAAGATGTTGTTGATGAGAAGGAGAAGGAGAAGTTGGAAGACGAGCAAAGGAGTGGAGAGAGAAAAAAGGAGAAGAAGAAGAAGAGGAAGAGTGATGAAGAGATCGTTTCAGAGGAGAGGAAGAGTAAGAAAAAGAGAAAGAGTGATGAAGAGATGGGTTCAGAGGAGAGGAAGAGCAAGAAAAAGAGGAAACTGAAGGAGATTGATGATTGAAGTTGGTTAATTCGGGGTTTTAGCTGAAGGTTTGAGAAATTTTTGTAGTTGAAACTAAGAAATCTTTCAAATTTTTGGGTATGTGTAGTTGAAGATGTTACTTGGTGACAATTAAGATTGAGAAGGATTTCATATTTGGAACTCTCTTGTTAAAGTTTTATGGTATTTGCATTGAAGTTTTTGTTGTTTTGGTAGAGTGATGCAACCCTTTTTTTTATCCTTTACTACATTTTGAATATGATTGAATGCAAAGTTTTGGAGTGCTTGAAGCGTTACCATTCACTCTAATCTACTCGCCGAAGTTGCGGAATAAACTAGAAATGTTATATGTAAGCTCAATATTTGTGTAGGCACTTGAAAGTCTGGTGCTTGAACGTATTGGACGTTTCCTGTATCAAGGAAGAAGGATTTCCACGTCCTGTTCAACTCAACTTGTGCGAGTACATATGATCCTCGATCGTCCGGTATGTATATCTTAAATGCGATTTTCTCTGTTAATGTGTTGGTTCCTTGGTCTATTTCATGAACTAACAGAAACATTTTGATTGCACAGACATTATCCCATGTGAAGTTCTCGAGAACGCCAAAGATATAAAAAGTAGTGTGAAACCAGAGGAATAGAAAAACTATTGACCAAGACTAGGACTGAAATTAGGATATCAACTTTTAGGTAACGATGTTGGTGGAGTTACGAGGTTTTGTGGAATACTGATCAGTCTTATACTTTTGTTTCCATCCAAAAAAGTGAAGCCATTTTCAAACCCGACAAGTGGCTGTGCATGATTCATACTTATTGATAAGAAGGCTATTTGTAAGTTCACCATACTCTGAGCTTATTAGAGTCTTGTAAATCCTGATGCAGGCTGAGGAAGACTAAGGAGCGCACAGCATGGAAAAATTTGAACTCTGTGGAAACCGGCATCCCCATGAATTTTTGAAAGAGTCATGTGGTTAACTGGTGTACAATCTGGTTTGGCAGGTGCTTCACTGAAACTTGCGTCTACTTTCTCTTGCATATTTTGATCCCTAGGGAATATATAGAGAAGACGAGGGTAGGTTTTTGTTTGAAACATGAGCCAGAGATAGTATTATTAGTTTATGAAAATCAAAGCAAGTGTTAGAGAAGCTCTGTGATTATGGTCTTTTGTGTTTTGACCAGTTGTTGGACCCTGAACAGCTAATAAATGGTGTCAAGGATAATCCAATTTCTTACTAAGACATTAGATCCAAAAATTACTTCAGATTATGGGTTTTTCGTAGTGATCCCCCATGTATAGCAGATGTGATTATGGTTCTTATTAGACTTTGGGCTATTCCTAGGATTTTTGAAAAATAAATTTAAACTAAGAAAGTTGGGATAAATGTACAGAACCGTTTTGGATGTATAGCCAAAATTTCTTGCACTGTCTGTCTATATGTGAACCATTGAGTTTTTTTTATTCCTTACAAGACTCAATTTTCATCATAAATATGTACATATATACAGTGTGTAGATGTCATATGTGGGTGTTGTATCATTGTTACATGGACCATCTGATTCAAACGATTTGTGTATATCTTCAACAGCTAGTTGCTACAGAGATTGTATTAAATAACTATAAAATCAATACATGCAAATTAGATTGTGTATATATATTAGTTTTGGGTTTACATAGATCTACACTTGCAGAAAACAGAGCTGTGCAACAGTAAATAATTGTAAAGAAATTGACCTCATGTCAAATTATTGAACAGGAATTGACCTCATGTCAAACCGATAAATGGCCGAGGAAAAAAACGAAAAAAATGTGCGAAGCTTGTAAGAAAGAAGAGACAAGAAACAAAAAGAAAAAGGACTTGAATCATGGGGAAAGAATTCTCAGCATTTGGGCAAGTCTGCAGGAGGAGGAAGAAGTTTCTGATCAGGTTTATCTCCATCAAGAACAAGCCAAGCCATCCTCAGACCCCAACTGGTATGCACTTCCAAGTGACAGTGCATGAACCACACTCCTGTGAAACATTTGTAAACTCGGTTATTATCCTTGATTAGATTACACTAATATAAAGCTTTCGTTGGTTTATTAGTGTTTCTCTTACCTGGGTTATCTGCAAGGAATCGAATAGCAGCCCATCCACCAGATGGCACACCGACTGTGTTCCTCTCTATTGGGTCAACAAGGTTGAAGTTTCTAGGATCCTTGTTCGGGTCGAAATTCCCAAACCCTTGGCCAACAACAAAGAAGTTGAACCCATGAAGATGAAGAGGATGGCTTTCTGCGCCAAGAATGCTAGTGTCTTGCATCACCAACTCCACACTGGTGTTATAAGGTAGAACCATCAAGTTTGTCCCGTTACTAACCATAGTATTGTTAGGTGGAGTGCCTGTGTAGTTAAAAGGGACAATGGGACTCCATGGGAATTTTGGGGAATACACTCCATGAGATTGCCCAGAATAGTGAGATTGAAGGAGAGCTTTTGTTGGCATTGTGAATGAAATGTTACTGATTGAAGCAGCAAACATTGTGGTGTTAGTAGGACCTTGGCATGTCTGGTTATTCTTATGATTGCACGGGTTTGTTCCCAGTCCTACTGTGAAGAAGAACTTCCGATCAACATTCAGAGGCACGTTTGCTGGAAAGTTTTTGCTGTTCAGGCTGCGTAGCTTATTACTGAACTTGGTAGCAAAATTTGTATCGTTTAGAGCAGGGAGTATCGGTTTGAAGAGTTGAAGATTTTTGATAGAGGTCCTTGAGTGAGCACCTTTGGTCTGTTTAGGTGGTTCATATTCTAAGATTCCAGCAACTGTAGAGTTATCAAAAGTTCCTTGACCTGTGACGTATGGTCTAGCAGTCATGAAGAAGGAGGCACTCGGATAACTAGATTTAGTCTTCAGCAGGACGTTTGTGGTCTGACCAGGAGCAATTAAGATGGTTTCAGTCTCAAATGGCTTAACATAGATCGCATCAGCTTCAACAACCGTAACCGTGTGATTTGCGATGCTGAAAAAGAGCTCGTCATTAAGTGCAGCATTGATTAGCCTGAGAAGGTATGTTTTTCCTGGCTTCACTCTCAGTCTGAATGTATCTGTTTCACATCATTGATTACTTGGATTAGTGGACATATATCATCAAACCATAATTAAATCTAGATGTAGGAATCAACCATCACCTTTTGCGGAGCAGTTGTATAATGGACCAGGAAGCCCGTTTATCGTGTAAGCATCAGAGACATTGGGACCACCTCCTGTTTGGGTTGCTTGGCGGATGATTGCCTCAGTGTCTGCGTTGAACCACTCCCCTGAAATTTAACCATAAAAATCAGTAATTATGTTTCTAAACTCTCATCAGATTCTCTGTCTGTTTCTGTTCCTCATCATCCTTACCAAAGATCATGGGAACTTCTTTGTGAGGTTTAGCAAACGGGTAAGGAACTCCGCGTTTGGGAAGGATGATAAGTGGACCATAGACTGTTGATCTTAGCCATGAAATGTGAGCATGGTACCACAGAGTGCCTCGTTGACCAACAATGGTATAGTTGTAAACATAGCTTTGTCCTGTCTGAATAGGACATTGGGTTATATAGGCTGGACCATCAGCCCAACCACTTCGTAATTGCCGGATCCCATGCCTGAGATTTTCACGGATTAAAGCCAGCTGTCAGTCATCAAACATTGCTCTTAATGTATAGTGCAAGTGGTTTTAAGATTGTTTACCAGTGGAGAGAGATGTTGTTTGGCACTTGATTAACGACTTTGATCAGAACCTGGTCACCTTCTCTAGCAATAAGCTTAGGACCTGGAAACTGCCCGTTTACAGAAACAAGGCTCTTTGTGTGGCAAAGACGTGTTACGTTCTGCATTTTGATCTGCGAAAACGAAACTTTCTATCAATAACTGCATTCCTTTTTAAGAAATTTACACAGAAGAAACAATCTTCACATACTTCCAGCGTATAATGCCTTGTAATCCCAAATGCAGGTTGAGGAAGAAGAAGAACACAAGAGAATACAGCTAGGAGTAGCTGTAACGCCATTGAAGTGAGCTTGGACACGGAGGCGTTGTTTAGAGCAGGTAAGTTTTCTGAAGACTCTGCCTCGCTTATGTTTTGCTGTAGATTGTGGATTCATTGTTTTCAACCTTTAGTGTATATATAGGAAAGGAGAGTTAGGTGTTTGCTTGAGCAGGAGATATAGAAAAAACAATTAGTAAAATGTTTATGAAAAACAAAAAGATAATTGGTAGAGAAGTACTCTCCGTAATTTGGAGACACTTGATATTGACTAGTTGTTAGATTATATGAACAGCTAATGTATGAGTGGTGTCAAAGATAAGTCAAACTCTTTGACCCTCTTCGAAAACTCTTTGTTTCCATCTCAATACTATGGCGTAGATTCTAAATATGAAATGCAAGATTGCCAATTTTGGTTTCTCAGATATGACAGTTCCTCTTCCATGTTCTGCTTCTTTGACAGCTTTGAGTATATTAGACTTCAAATTTTAACATGAGATAGTAAGGAACTTAGGACCAGATGTAGAAGATTAATAATATAGTTTGATTTGTTCCCTGGCCAAGTTTTGTTTAGACCCAACAAAAACAACTCTTGGAGACTTCTTGATCGACCAAAAGAGTCTGAAGCAGAACTCTAGGAAACTTCTCTGGTTAGCGGTTATGTTTTAGAAAATACATTTCATAAGCATGTTTATAAATGATAAGTACTTCATCGGTTTGTTAATAATTATTTTTATTTTACTTCTTTTTTTGTATATTTGTAGGTGGGGAACTTAAGAGATAAACCGATGTGGAGTTAGTCAAAACATTCGTAAGCTAAAATTGCTTGGGGAATAAGCAAAGAGAGGGAGATTGTAGCTATCAAAGAAGGTCACGATTAGGGTTAGATATCAAAATCCATGAAGGGAATTTCCGAAATTTTTATTCTTTTTGATAAGAACATTGAGGAAACCTCAAATTAAGGTTGGCTATTTTATTTCCCAAGCAAGTTACCTAACTCCCTTTTAAGTTCGTATCCTCAAAGGCATGCCACTTATACATACATATTTAAACAACTTTACACTATTCTTATTTGTTTAATTATTTTTTAAAAAATGCCACAAAATTTCCTTAGAACACATTATTTTCTAAATATGTTTATTCATCAATGCGTGTATATAATTATATACATTTGTAAATTCTTTGCTTGTTATTTTTCATATTTATAATTGTGAGAAATTTAAAGTCAAATCTACAATCAAAAGATGATCTAGACAGGTTGCTAACAAGTACGTATCAACTTATCCTCTGAATATGCAAAGTGGGTAATTAAATATATAGGCTTTCTAGAAAGAAAAAAAGACAATAAAGAAATCTTGAAATTGAATAATGGTTGAATGAAAAAAATATCGGACATAACGATGAAACACGAGTTTACATCATTAGTATACAGTTCGAACCATTTGTAGTTTTACAATGTCTTTTAACAATATTTTAGTTGGTAACTCACAATCAATAACAGTAAATATAGATATTCGTTTTAAGTTTAACTAGGCATTAGGCATGTGACACGTACGAGAGCTATATTTTATCAGGTACGGTTAATCCCGGGTAATTATATCCCATATTATTTGAAAACGAAATTCTGATATCTCTTAACGGTTTCGACTAAAATTTATCGAATTACATTAAACTAAAAACATATATAACCTTTTAGGTATTTATACCTCAGACCAATTTCAACGAACTCTAGTTTAGACACACTATCTATATACCTTAAACTTACCAATACCATTTAAAATATCGATCGTAAGTTATGTAAAAAAGAAAAATTATTTGAAACCTAAAATTAGTCTTAATTTACAGGCACTATGTGAATTCAGCAATTATTAAGTGAATGCGGTAAATGACATTGTGATCTTTACTAGTAAAATGAAATTATTGGACTTAAACTTAAACTTAAATAGATATGTTTAAAAAAATAGATATATGTTATAAACACATATTAAATTGATACTATATATCAATTACTACGTAGTAAAGTGTAGTCTTTATACACACACATATACGCGTAAGACATACATGTACGTGAGTTTGATTAGATTGGAGGAAGTATTAATACATGTTTTTTCTTATTTAAAATTTTCACATGTACATATATTGTTGTTACACCAACCCTTGATTTCTGATTAAGGCTCCAACAATATATAGTACTATAATGTATGCACGTATGTATACATATATAGAACGTATCTTATACGAATATATATGGACATTAGTACGGACAGTAACTAGCCACCTTTTAGGTGAATATAAAAAGATGGTGATAATTACAAAAGTTCTCTTAAAACTTTTGAGTTCCACGTGAAGACATATATGCATGTGTGATGTGTCCATATGATAATGTTAATTAAAAAGAAAGTGTTATGTTAGCCAGCCACGCGATCATTATTATTGTTATATTATATTATACTATTTGTTCTGCCTATGCATGTACAAATGTATCATGTATGTCCATGTCCTATATTATATCAGGAAGTGTTGTATATATCCACCAATTATATAATTTAGGAGGAACCAAAGAATCTTACTGCGACATTAGAACTAAGCCATATGTATATAAATAATCAACTTTCTTTTTATTAACCTTTGAATAGAAGGGATCAATGATGATTAATTAAGATGCTTTACCTTAAGTGCCAAAGATTAGCCAATCTTCAATAACGTCAAAAAGAAAAAAGCAGAGTATAAGTACACCCAAAGAAAATATTTCTTACGTAATTTTCTTAATAAGAAAAAAAAAAAAAAGTATTTCTCTTACG
>Ga0041059_1001183_pt1 | contig 20922 bp, 16 predicted proteins | sample AraColnosormetaG_FD_56232 | JGI IMG/M metagenome (GOLD analysis project Ga0041059, IMG submission 56232) | Arabidopsis roots microbial communities from North Carolina, USA - Col MF nosort | ecosystem: Host-associated > Plants > Roots > Unclassified | place: USA: North Carolina | collected... | reverse complement strand
TTTTTTTTTTTTTTTTTTTTTGGCCTAACTCTGGCTTTGAGAGAGACAGAGAGGTAGAGAGAGTAACGATGGCTGCTGTAGAAGAAGTAGACGATGTTGGAAGAACAATAGAGGAAGAGACTGTGTGTGAAAAAAGAGAAAGAGGAGAGGAAGCTGAAACATTGACTCCATGGGAGCAACACTCCAGCATCATAAGCATCCCTCGATTCGACTACAAAGCTCCCTCTTCTCTGCTTCATCATTCTCATTCCGGATTCCTCGTCACCTGCAACATCAGTATGATCTTCTTTACAATACTCTTTTGTATCATCCTTTTTAGTTTCTATGTGTTAATTTCGTTTTGCGACATGACCTTCAATTTCTCGAATTCCTTTATTGTCTCCGAGTTTATGACTTGTGGAATCTGTGTATTGGACTAAACGAGAGTCGAATTGAGGGATTGAAGTTAAACTATTTCTGATTTTCACTTGTTATCAGAAAGGGAGAAAAGTGCTACTAAAGAGGTCATGTCCATCCTTGGAAAGGTATCGTCACAATTCTCCATCATTAGTGAGGCAAAAGTTTGGATTTTTGTTCCTTCATTTAGAAGATAACTCAGAGTGATTGATAACCAATTGTGGTAGAGAAACACTATATTTGAAACGAAAGTGATTATAAGTGCAGTGGTGGGGGTTCTCTAATGTTCAGCTTGTCTCACGGAAATCAAACTTTTGATTTGTTCAGTATATTGGGTCCATGCATGAGGAGAAACCTGAAGTTCTAAACTCTACTGCATCCAAAAAACAAAAAGTTTGTGCACAAGAGACAGAGGAAGGCGGAGAGAAGACTGTACCTCTTGAGAATGATGCCTTGCAGGAAACAGGTAACTTTCATTTGCGGATTTGAGCATATTCAAATTCTTGTTTTTTTTTGGCTTATGGTCTTGTCTTTCTTTTCTCTTTCTGTGCCTTGTTTAGGTGAAAATCCAAATGTTGAGGATCTTAAATTAGCAAATGAAGAACACAATTCTCTCATGTCATTGGTTAAGCTAACAAAGAGTGGCTTGCTTCTCTTTACTTTCCCTGTTGAAAACTCTCCCAATACAACGAATATCGTATCACGAGTCTTCCAGTCTATGGAATCTGGAGCTTTGAAGGCACCAATGTAAGTCTATCTGGTGTAATGCTAGTTAGTGAACCTTTGGTCAATTGATTAATCAGAATTTTATCGCCACTTGCCTTAGAATTCAACTCTACCTTGAAATAAGCATGCTTATAGAGTTCTGATTTAGTCTCGAATAATTTTTCAAGTCTTATAATCCCAAAGAGTGGTATCTGTTACATATCAGACCTATTTCATTCTTTTTGGACCATGTAGTTATTTATCCACTCTGCTAGGAACTTTTGGTCATTATCTTCTCAGATTCCCTTGATGTAAGCATGTCTTTGTGTCGAAACAAGTAACTTATGATTCATTGATGCAGCTGGTGCCATCGGATATTCCCAGTTCAAGCTACTTGTGGTTTGACAGAGAAAGAACTTCGGGAAACAGTATCAAAGCTTGTTCAGCGGTTTGTCAATGATAAAGACAATACACTATCAAAACCTGTGAAGGTAAGAAAGAGTTTCCGTTATATAGGCGTATATGTTATGAATATTGTTAGATTCATGGCAATGGTTAATAACCACATACCACCATATAGTTTGCAGCTGGGTATCAACGTAGAGGTGCGGAGGAGACGAAAGGAAAGATTCGGAAAGACGCTTCAGATGTTCTAGTTCAATGTCCGTTGCTGGACCGCATTAAATGCTTTGAAACTGTGGCAGCTGGAGTGAAAGACATTGTACCAGATTCAGTTGTGGATCTCAAATCTCCAGAGGTAGTGTGTATAGATAGAAAATAATTCTATCTTCGTTGCATCATCGCGTTTATAAAGTCTGAAAGATTGGAGTAAAAATGTGCAGTTATGTGTTCTGGTGGAACTGTTACCGCTCTCTAGAATATCAAGTGGCTCCTTTGTAGCTGCTGTTTCAGTGCTTCCACATAGACTCGTTAGCACAAAGCCGAAACTCTGCATCAAGCCTCTAGTCCCTGAATCCAAACACAAAAAGGGACCAAACTGACAGGTGCAAAGGCTGATCGCTGCATTCGATTTTCGAGAGCCAAAGATATCAATAGAAGTTGTAATCTCTCTGTTTTTGTTTAGATATGTCTTTTGCTTTCAGTATCTCTAATGGAGTTAACAACAATGTCTGACCTATGTTATTCAAGAGAACAAAGATAAACCCATCTCCACCGCTTTTTCCCTATGTTCACAATGTTACAGTTTGTAAGGCTAAGCTATGGCAACTTGGAAATCAATCGGTTCAATTCGGTTTTTAAATTAAACCAATCGATTTATAAACAAATGTCGGTTTAAGCAAGGTTCGGTTTGGTCCACCTCTGGTACGTGGTTTTCCAAATCGCGCTCTGAAACAGTGTTGGCTTCCTGGTTCCATCTTCGCGACGCCAAGAGCCTGAGATTATCCCAGTGGAAAGAAGAGAAACCCTAATGGGAACGAGCTCGTGTGGCGATCACGAGAAGCAGAGAATTGAAGATGAAGAGCAATACGGTGTGTTGCTGTACTACAAGTACACCTCTGTTCCTGATCTAGATGAGCTCGTTTCCTTCTATGAATCTAGCTGCAACTCATTAGGTCTACTCGGCCGAGTCAGGCTCTCCCCTAAAGGCGTCAATGTTACTGTATGCTTCTAATCTCCTTTTCTACATATCCAATGTTTTATATTTGATTTGACCATTTTCTGAGTTCTCTGTTTCGTCTGTGGTTCGCGTCTGATTGAGTATTAAAGCCATGAATCGAAAATTCTAACCCTTTATGTGGTGAGAGAACTGAAAAGAAAAACTTAACCCTTTTGAACTGTGTTCTGTTGGTTGTTTGATTGAGGATTAAAGTTCTCCATGTATAGTTACGACTTACGAGTGTAATCCATCTTAACCATTAAAGAAGTAGACACCAAAAGTTTGAAGCTTTTGCTAGAGTTCTGTTTATACGGTTGGGATAATAGAAAACTTTGCTTATTGGTTAGGTTGGTGGGAAATTAACTGCATTGGAGGAACATATTGCCGCTGCAAAGTCGAATTGTTTGTTTGAAGGGACTGACTTCAAGCTTGCATCTTGCCATCATCCCTTGAATGACAAAGTTGCTGAGGAATGTGGGTTTACATCACTCTCCATCCGAGTTGTTGAGGTTATTGTCTTATCTTTCTTACCAAACATAGTTAATGTTATGTTAAGTTCTTATCTGTGGAACACGTAAGATTCATTTGCGGGGATGATAAAAATATTCATGTTATGATCTCCTTGCTCATCTGACTGAATGTTTTCTACTAATTTATAAAATTCATGCCTATTCTTTCCATAGTCTCCATAACTGATGACCTTGATGTTGTATGTGCTGATTAAATCTTAAATTTTACAAGATTAACGATGACTTGGTGTCAAGTTAAGCTTTTTGTCTTCTCCGGACTTCAAATGTTTTCTCTTTCTGTACTTAGTTCCATTTTTTGCATGTGATGGATGAATTTTTTGTCATTGTGTCGAGGTTCTTAGACTATGACTTTACTTCCTCAGCATTTTGATAGATATGTGGCATTGTGTTGTGATTTGCAGGAGTTAGTGACCTTTAGTCCTTGCCCTCCCCTTAAACCCCCAGAAATTTCAAATGCTGGGAAGCATCTCTCTGCTGCAGAGTTTCATTCGGTCCTGCAGAGTGCCAGTAAGTTTCTTATTTGTTTTATTACTTACTGCTATATTGCGTTTCTTAGCTGATTACGTTTCCTTGCAACTCTGCTGAACATCTGGATGGAGATGGGAAGTCTGAGAATAAGGAACTTGTTTTGCTTGACGCGAGGAACCTGTACGAGACACGGATTGGAAAATTCGAATCAGAAAATGTGGAGACCCTTGATCCTGAAATCAGGCAATATAGCGATTTGCCAACCTGGATTGATCAGAATGCCGAGAAAATGAAGGGCAAAAACGTGCTCATGTATGAATAATAGTTTTGTGACATACGGAGATTTCTTGTTCAGTTTACTTTCTACATCACTGAAGTCTCATCTGTTGGCGAATCAGGTACTGCACTGGTGGAATCAGATGTGAAATGGCATCTGCATATATCAGATCTAAAGGTGCTGGATTTGAGAATACTTTTCAGGTGAGATCCTGGATCGCAAATGGATTTGATACAGGTCACTGAACTTGGCTGACTCCATCTGTTATTTGTTTCTTGCAGCTCTATGGTGGCATACAGAGATACCTTGAACAATTTCCCAGTGGTGGGTTCTTCAAAGGGAAGAACTTTGTGTTTGATCACCGGTATATATCTAGCATCTTTCTATTCTAATCTACGAGGAAAACAATTTTTATAGGTCCAGGTAACATTTATTTTGATGTCGGATTTAAAGGATCTCAGTTGGGAGCTCAAAAGAGGATATAATAGGCAGCTGCCTTCTCTGCAACAATACCTTTGACGACTATTCTCCACGTTGCCGTTGCAGATTATGCCGGATGCTTGTTTTAGTCTGCAATCATTGTCGGGTAATGCACCCAGACCACTTTTGTTGATCAACTCCATAAGGATTGTGTATCTTGGACTTATGATGTGCTATTGCAGGTTAAAGGAGATATATATATATGTGAGCTGTGTCGTAAACACGGAAAAGGGGAAGTCCCTTTGAGTCTTGATCCCTTAAACCAACCTTCTGAAAGCAATGGTAAGGTCTGTTTGTTCATTTTTGGATCAAATGTTTAAAACATCAGAGGATTTTTCAAAATTCTCTAGTCCCTTTTCCCCTGAAAACTTTGTCAATTCACTTCTATGGTCAGGTGACAATACAAGACGGAAGCTGAGGATCTTGTGCTTGCATGGATTTAGGCAGAACGCGTCTAGCTTTAAAGGGAGGACCGGATCACTAGCAAAGAAACTGAAGAATATTGCCGAGCTTGTGTTCATCGATGCACCACACGAATTACAGTTCATCTACCAAACTGCTACCCCTCCATCCGGAGTATGCAATAAGAAGTTTGCGTGGTTGGTGTCATCAGATTTTGATAAACCGAGTGAAACAGGCTGGACAGTGGCCCAATGCCAGTTCGATCCATTGCAGTATCAGACTCAAACTGAAGGGTTTGATAAATCGTTGACATACTTGAAGACGGCATTTGAAGAGAAAGGGCCTTTTGATGGCATTCTCGGATTCTCTCAAGGTGCAGCAATGGCTGCGGCTGTATGTGGGAAACAGGAGCAGCTCGTAGGTGAAATAGACTTCAGATTCTGCGTGTTGTGCTCGGGTTTCACACCGTGGCCATTGTTGGAGATGAAGGAGAAACGATCGATTAAATGCCCTTCACTTCACATATTCGGAAGTCAGCCTGGAAAAGACAGACAAATTGTGACTCAAGCCAGCTCAGACCTGGCGGGGTTGTTTGAAGATGGTTGCGCCACCATTGTTGAGCACGATTTTGGCCACATCATTCCTACAAAGTCTCCTTATATTGATGAGATTAAAGCTTTCCTTTACCAATTCATTTGAGGACTTTATTAACAAGACAAGAAGACTCTTTTGCAATCAAATATTTCTTGTACTTGTACTCTTGCCAAGTAAAAGTTATTAAACTATAACGACGACAAAGATTAAAGTGACAAATACAAAGTGTACCATATCCTAAACCAGAAACCACACTACACATAATTCATAGCAGAGTTTAAGATACAGAATCAGAGAATGATTCAGACAAATAAGGACAACATCAACAACAAAAAGAAAAAAAAACAGAAAAATAAGCCTTTTTGCACCAGAACTCAAAAAGTCGAACTTGAACCTGGCAATTGTCAATAACAGTTGCAAAAGCTGAATCTCATGTTTCCCAAACCAAAGGATTTCAATTTGTACTACTGTATACCTTTTTCAGGCAAATTTGAATCCACCAACGGGAGCAGCGGGATTGTTCCCAAAATTGAAAGCCTGTTGTGAATTGTCATTCCCGCCGTCCTGCAGAATCTGTTCTTCCTCTTCTTCAGCCCAATATCTCTCCAATATCTTAACGGCCTTCTCATATATCTCGTTGTTATCATGGGATTGAAGGTTTTCGACTTTGTCCAACCCATCAGATTCTTCTATTATTTGAGCATAGAGATTCACCCCACTGTTTAATCCCATTTCCTTGTCAGCCTCACCAACCTTGAGAATGTTTTCAAGACCCTCGAGGCACACTGTCACGATCCTTGGATCAGGGCAGATTAGAAGATCACAAAGTGGTTTGATGCAGCCTTGGGTCACCAAATATCTGCATGCAAAACTGTGTTATGGCATTTTTCGATTTCGAGATAGATAATGGTATAAGACTAAGAAGGAACACTATGAAGTGAAGTTAGTTGTTTGCAAATGCGCTTCAGAATAGAGATGACATACTGAATCTGCTCATGTGACCCTCCTGATGTGGCATTGGAAATAGCCCAAGCAGCTTCCTTCTTTATATCGAACTCCGCGTTTTGGAGCAAGTGCACAAGAGGGAGGATTATTCCAGCGCCAACCACAGCCTATTGTTTCAAATATATAAACTGATTAAAAAATTGCTTTTAGCCTCTGAAACTTTAATTAATCTCAATATTTTCAGTAGCAAATAGGGTATAATTAGGTTTCTAGGCAGAGAAGTCATTGGAAAATATGAAAGTACTAAAATTAGCTCGCTCTACTAAAAAGTTAAGAAAAGAGTAACTTCTTCACTTTTCTTCCAGAATCAGAAATGAATATCTTCCATGAACAGCCGTCTTCTTGACATATTAGAGATAGCAACAAAAAAACCGCATACCTCTATCTGAAGTTTATTCCCAGCAGTAATATTCGAGATAGTCCAACAAGCTTCTTTTTTTATACTTTTCTTGTGATTTTGCGTCAGCAAATTATAAAGGTGTGGTAGTACGCCACTCTCAATTATAAACTGACAAGCAAAGACACAGTCATAGTCAAAATCTCAAAACAAATACCCAAAACAACATAAATAGTCGTTCGTCATAAATCATACCTGTGTCTGAGAGTCATCACCAGTTACGATGTTCCCAACAGTTCGAAGAGCAGGAATGAGAACCGTAGGTGATTGATGACTTGAAGAAAGATATATTAATTAGTATAGATGCACCAAGGAAAAAAAAAATAAACAAAAGGAACAAGAATATGAGATAGTAAGAACATCAACATTCAGTTGCCAGAAGATACTCAAAAAGCATCACAAATTTGAAGATACCAACACCTTTATTGAGATAGACAAACTTTTATAGAGAGACTAAATATGATGAGAAATAAACAAAAATAATGTCTAGTCAATTATTGGTCAGGAAAAAAAGAACTAACCCCAAAAGCTCCACAAGTCGTGGACAGACACCTGCCTCAATCACAGCCTGAATCTTATCATTGGGGCCATCTGAAAGGTAGGAGAGAGCCCAGCAAGCATCAGTGAGAACCTCTTCATCATTCAGATAGATAAGCTGCCGAAGAATTGGCAACGCAGGCTTCACCTGAAACATATGAATAACCAACACTAGGCTTGAGTAAAGTAAGGAACACAACGAAACAAATATAATAATAACAATAAATAAATAAACTAGAACCATCAATCATAAGTTGTCCAGAAAAATCAAAGAGAAGCCATTCCTGTAGTCATACCTGTTCAAATGGTGTTGGTGGTTTACCACGACAAAAGTTGGACAAGGTCCATGTAGCATTTCTTAGCATGGACAACTTAGAATTTTCATTTAACTGAGCCAGCAATGGCTCAAGGGCCCCATAGTTGAGAACAAGATTCCTGCAGTTTGGAGAGTCCCCAGCAACATTTCCCAAGGCCCACACCGCCTACAATGATATCATGTAAGGGTTTGTACGAAGCCATAAAAAGTTATAGCACCTATGACTACGGAAAAGCAGTTGGCTGACTATATCACGAAAAACCACTAAGGATCAAAACAAACAACAAACAAACCAAATACGACCACGGAACTTAGAGGCATGTATCCAGGTGGACCAGGTCACATATACAAAATGGAAGCACGCAGTTATCTAGCTAGTTAGTGGCAAACCTGCTCTCGAACGTCATCACTAGCAGATGTAAGAAGCTTAACGAAGATAGGAACCGCCCCCTGTTCGATTACAACCCGAGTATGATCTGATGTTCCTGACGCAACATTGGTCAAAGCCCATGCAGCCTCAAACTGCAAACAAACTTTTCATTAAGCCACCAAACTATTCTTGAGTCTTCAAGGTGCAATTAATAAAGAACAAATCTAAAAATGAAAGAAGTACAAGACATACCTGCAATTGAGGATGGTCATGCCTTCCAAGAAACTCCACAAATCGAGGGATAACCCCAGCTTTGATCACTTCATCAATTGGAGGACTACGCTCTGTTTATCAAACCGTGTTACAAGCAACCATCAGAAGTCTATTACACACATACAACCCCAGAACAGAAAATTGCTTCTGAAAGGAACAAATGTATACCTACCTATAGATAACAACTTTCTAAATTGGGTAGTCGCTTCTAGCTGAGCTTGAGGATCATCAGAATAAACACCTTGTACCATCATTGGGATACCTTCTAACTGTCAAAAGCACATGAACGTAATCAAACAGTTGTTTCCACAGAAACGAAAACCTCTCCTTGGCTAGAAATGTAACACATCCAATCCATTGACAAGATCATCGGATCAGAAGATAGAAATTCCGATATCTAACTAAAGCACACTATACATTGCGATCAGCATACATGGTCATCCAGGATCCGCTATCAATCCCAAATATCCATAAACAAATTCCCAAAAACAAAAAACTAAACTTTGATGGTCAATTATGAGATTGGGAGCTGAGATCTAGAATTGAGGTAGGAAACAGAATCAAAGCCTCACTTTTTTCAACAATCAAACAAAGATCCATCACTAAATAATCAAATCATGTGATCCAAATCACAAAATCACGCACAATTGTATCGAAATTCAGATCAAAGGGAACTTACTCGTTTCTCAACGGCGGCAGCGGTCTGGGGACCATCAAGGCCAGCTCCGAGAGGCAGCTGCTGCTGAAGCATCATTCCTTCACGACGCTTCTTGAGAAGACTATCCTCACGCTTGTTTTTCCTAATCTCGACGAGATTGTCCTCTCTCCTCCGCCTGGCCTCATCGGCATCGACGCCTGTCTTGTATATCTTCTTCCTTAGCTCCGCGCGTGTGCTCGGCCTCAGCGACATCGTTTGTTAAAATCTCTTTCTCTCTCTCGTTCCCTGAAGGCAAACCACTTCGTCTGGATCTTCTTCCTTCTCTCTCGCTCTTTGGCAAAATTGAAATTGGAGAAATTGGGATCGTGGAGGACGAGTCGTCTGGTGCTTTCGGGTTCGGATCCGGGTCGGAGTTTTATTGGTTGTTGGATCCTTCCTCCTGACAGAGAAGTATTGCCACGCTGGCGCAAAATTTTTGTTTTTTCAGTTAATAATAATTTCGGATTTTGTTGGATCCTTCCTTCTTTTCGAATCTTTTCTCCCAAGAATCAGAGACTTTTTTCGCAACATATTATATCATTATATGTAATTATCTTGTATTAAAATAAAATAAATATAATCACGTTATTCCAACGAAAAGCAAACTCTACTAGAATCGTAACTTTTCTTATCAAATCATAATTATTATGGCAGCAAAACTGTAAATTTTGCATTTAAATAAATTCAAAAAAAGTTTGTAAAAATATCCATTAGCACTTTCAAACTGTCACAAGTTTACTTGGAATTAATACCTAGATAAAATAAAATAAAATCATAAAATTAACCTAAAAAAAGAAGAAGAACAAATAGGTTTTGTATTCCAATTCCCAAGAAAGACATGAAACCCTTGCCTCACTGTTTGATGTGGTTCATGATCTTCTGGAGACATGAATCATCTTCACTTAAACCTTTTTTTGATATTGTAATCTTTTCGTTTTTCAGGATCGGACAAGATCTTCCACGCATAATTAATAATCTCGAAAGCTGATTTGGCGGCAATAGATTTATTTGTGTCGGGGTAGAGCTTAACCAAGATGTCTCTGTACTTTCTTTGAATCATCTGATGGCTACAGAACGGATTTGAGATTCTCAAGATATCGTAGTGTGTGAAACTGGCTTTTTGGCTAGTCAAGTTGATTTGATAGGCGAGGAGAATCTGTGAGATCTCATGGTGGTTTGAAGATGTGTTTGGGTGACCAAACGTTAAGTCATTCACGATTTCAATGGCTCCTTTTAGATTACCTCTTTGATAATGTGCTTCCGCTAGTTTTAGCTGGTTTTTAAAGAATTTTGGAGCTTTCATTGAATCGTTCATTCTTTGTTTTTATTGCTGAGAATTAATGGTGAGCATGAGAGATTCAGTGATGAATTTATAAGAGAAACAAAAACATCTATGAAAAATAGGGTTTTGAGATTTGGATAACACCGAATTTTTATGGAAAATGATATTTGGGTATATCCATATTTAAGAGACAAAGAAAAATAATTTTTATTTTTATAAATCCTTTATATTGTAAAACATAAGTCACTGTACCAATAAAAATGTTAAATAAATATTTACAAAACAACAAAAAAGAATCTTCTCAATAAATAAATAAAAGCACGATTTCTCTATAAATACATTTTTGTCCTAAGTAAATTAAATCGAGAAATTACTTAAAAATACAAACTAGCCATATTTTCCACTTTGTTGTTATCGGCGGTTTCTACTCAGGCAAATATAACCGTTTCTCGTCTTTTATTTAATGAAAAGAAAAACTATCAAATTTTTAAATTTTGTGCGTAGAAAAGTTGGAGAGTACGATTGATCTAACTGTTCAGGAATGTGAGAGCAAATAAGAAAGTCAAAGATTTGGTTAGTTCTAAATTTGATTTATCAAGCTTACTCTCAATAAATTTGATTTCGTGACTATGTCATTTTAATATTCTCGTTTGATTTGTATAATAGCATAAAAACATTTACTAAAATGTTGCACTCATTGTAAAATTACAAAAAACAAAATTGAAGAAATTACATTTTATTTATTTAAAAAATTGTCATTTCTTTCACAGTAATAAAGATATGATCCTTTGTTCTGGAATGTAGGAACATGACCCCTTTCCATATCTCCACTTATATAGCTGTAGTTGTTTAGTTTGCTTAATGAAAACACCATAGTTGTTTAATTTGGTTCATTGTAGAAACGTAACAGATCCAAGTAACCAAAAAAGACGATTTATAAAGGCAGATTGAATTTTTCTCAAAAAAGTTGTCTTGTTTTTCATTGCTCTAGATTGGGACCTTAAACATCAAGGAAGGCCGACACTAGTTTGCTTGTCTATAGCCTCTCAATAATATTCCGAGTTAAGTTATTTGGAAGGAAGAAATTCTAACACTGCACATCAAAGAAAAAAACAAAAATTTGACTAATTTTTATTTTCTTTGGAAAACCAAAATATAACTATATATTTACTCTTCAGTTTATCTGTCAACATGTTTTCCTTTATCATCATGTCGTGAAAATGGAACTCGACGGGAGGAATCCATGAAGAGTGAATTGTTAGAGGCAAGTCCAAGAAGCTTGAATGCAAGATTCACAACACGATCTAATAGTAACATTCAAAATTTGGTTATATGTATGGAGGTAGTGATATAGAAACAAAATCGTAGGAGTTGAAGTGGATAATGGTTGACTTGAGACCACGTGCGGAAATGCGAGAAAACACGAGCACAGTTCAAAGACAACGAAATCTGTCTGACTAAGTACATGTGCGAGTGCATGCTGTCTTGCCACGTGTTCCATCTCATTACACCACGCAAAAGTCTTTTACGTGTATAATCAAACGTACATGAAAAGAAAAGATATGGATGACAGTATTTGTTGAATTAAATTTTGTCGAAGAGGGTTTTTGTTTGCTTCTCTAATCGTCGGACCCATTGTTTCCACTACTCAACATTCTGGTCCGGTCTTTTCTGCCGGTTGAACCGATTGCATTTTCCTTCTCTTCTACGGATTCCATAACGTTAAAGTGAGGAGTATTGGTGGAATTAGGGAACTCAAACACAAGGTAAGAATAAGATGATAATTTTGTATTTTTCTTGTTTTGTTTTTTACGAGTCGATAAGTATGGACTGTAAATGTAAAACTAGTGTTTGCTTTTGTTTGTAAATAGCGTTGTAGAAAGAGGAGATTCTTGAAAATTTGGCATCTCCTCGGCCACATTCACATATGAGGTTCATAATTGGAGTCACATGGTTGCATGTGATCACATTGGGTCTACCTTTTAGCCACATATGGCCAACTCCACATTTTCTCCTTCTTCTTTTTTTCCTCTTTTTTCTTTTCGTTTGTTTTGTAGCTATCATTCGATGCATTTATATTATTTAATTAACAAAAGCATACCTATACATATTTGCCTCACTATTAATTCCGCTTTTCTTCACAAAAACCATATCATGTGAATGAATACATTACTATCTAAAACTATATCAGCCGTATTAAGAAAACTAGAAAAGGACAAAAGATGCAGTATGTCGATAGATGACATTTGGATAACCTATCTATCTCAGTTGACAAATATCTTTGAAATACAACCATAAATTAGTTTTTTTTAAGTTTCATCTAACATGTACTTAAAATATATATATTTAAAACCTATAGCACATCCTCCAAGCTCGATCCAAGGACTTATCAAGATGGATTTTGTGAGAAATCTTCTTATATAACTTGGAAGACACAATGACCCACAAACATGTTGCCATTTAATTTGATATACAACAAAAAGGTGTGAATGCTTTTGAAAGACATATTGGGTGTTAAAAGAAAGAGCACACGTGGGGAGTCTTAAAGAGGGAAAAAAGATGTTCCAAGAGACTCATTTCTCAATCTTATTGTTTCCTCTTCTTTTGGTTCCATTTTTGTGGTCCTTTTTGCTCACCACTTCTTTCAATGTTATTCCTAGTGGATTTCTTCTGACAACTAACTTTTACTAACTTGTATTTTATACCATAATCATCAATTTTTCATAATGTCAGTTCTCTTGAAGAGTCGTATGCTACTCCTTGTTATCATAATTAATGTTGACATTCAAGTAAATGTTTTTTTCTAATCAGTTTGAAAGATTTTGAGGGCATTTTGAGCAAAAAATACACTTTTCGACATAAACTTCAACGTCGGAAAAAGTCTTTGAGAATCACATGGAGTCCATTGGCCCCAAAATTAAGGTGGGTGTCCTCAACACGTTACACGCACATGCTCATTTTTGAATTGCTTCAACTTGCAAATTATTTGTTCTTCTCCTTACTTTTTAGTTTCTTTAATTTGTAGGTCTAATTTTTTTTTAAAGCGTTAAACAATTTTTGGAATCGACATTAGTTGGCATTTTGTTGTTGTTATTGTTTAGATAACTTTGATTATCTAACGAAAAAACAAAGAAAGATCAAAATGGATACAAAAAAAAAGAAGTGATGATGTATACAAATAAAATACATGAATTTAATAAATTAAAATCGCGTCGACGAGAAAAAAAAAACACTTGAAGCCAAAATAAAGGGGTAAAAAGGTAAAAGAAAAGCTAATTAACAACTGACAAACTAACTGCCGCCGTTAAGTTCCGGTCAACGTCGTCCGTGGTGCGGCTGCGGTTAAAAGTTCGGCGAGAGCCTCCATGGCTCGAACCTGCATCTCTAACGCTGCGATGTAATCGGTCGCTTCATCTAAAAGATTCGGTACAGAGACTTTCCGGCAACCAGGAACCAAACGGCCAAGAATCTTCAGTTTTCTCTCAACCGCCGGTAACTTAATCCGATTCGTCTCCGTGAGACCTTTTCTCGATTTACAATTTCCCGTTGACTTTTTCGCCTTTCTATGTTTCTTCAGCTTCGCTCGGACGCGACTCGCTAAAATCGCTCTGCTCCACCGAGTCGTACCACGAGCGGACGCAGCTAGAACTCGATCCGCCGTATCACGTATCTCCCTCGCCGCGCCGGAGACGAGTTTATCGGTCTCGTTGTTGCTGGTGGTGGAAGATCTCTGACGAACTCGGCGTAAAGCTTCGACGAGCTTACAAGCGTAGATCTGTTGCACACGATTCGTTTTCCATCTCTTCAAGCTTTCTTCGTTGACACGTCGTGCCTCTATCTCCGCCTCCGCCGTCTCTGATATCCTCGGCTTCTTTCTTCGAGACGATTCACCTGTGTTTTCGATGCTCGGGAACAGAGACTCCACCATTAAATCCGATTTAAAACCAGAGATTCAAAGAAACCGATGATAAAAGGCAAAAACAACAATCTCTTCTTCTTCTTCAGATTCTGAGAGTCTCTCTTTCTCTCTCTCTCTCTCTCAATGTGACTAGTTAGAAACAAGAGAAGATGAATGGAGAGAGATCAGTTTTTATATCTCTGCCAATCGCCAGCGGAGCTATAACACTTAATTCCACTTTTGCCCTTATTTACCGGTATTTGTTTTTTGTGTTTTTTTTCATTAGTTAAAAATCTTTTGTTTTTAATCTTTTGTCATTCATGTGATTGTTCTTTATCTTTTTGCCTTGGCATGAAGCTCCAAAATTATGCCCTTTAATAGTCAAAATGCTGAGCGATGCAAATATATTTTCTATGTTTATACATTGTAACTCCAAAGGTCAAAGAATATAGACGATTGATATATATATTTTTGATAAGTTGAGAAATAAAGGGTGATGTTGAATCTTTTGTTTCAAGTGGTTGCGGTAGAATTCATGTGGTTTTATTTTATTTTAAAGGTAAGCAGAGAAAGGGAAAAAAGCACTCAGAGAGTGAAATAAGCAAAAGAGAAAAGAAAATTTACCAAAAAAGCATTCCATGTGACCATTTTCATGGCGCTGCCATATGAGAAAAAAGGATCTCTTTTGTGTGACCTTTACTCATTTGTAATGTTGTGGACAATTTTCCGCCAACAAATTCTCTCCTTTGCCGTTTCCCACTATTTTGTGTGTGATTTGTATGTTTCTAATTGATATCTCAATCTAAAGAGTAATGAGTAGTCTACAAAGGAAAAACAAAAATAAAATTCAAGAGTAATGAGTAGTATATGTATATTGTCTTCATACCATAGTTTAGAAAATATTTTTTCTTGACAAAATTCGATCCTTCGTAACGGTGAATGTCATTGTCAATTTGTCATATATCACGAGGGAATTATTAGTTCCTACACCAAGTTCTAAATCTTAAACAAACCATGATCTAAATTCTATAGTAACTAATGTAAAACATTTACTTTTCTTGATCAATTCGTTTTTGGCACCTTGCTATGGAAAACACGAGAGAAATGTTTTAGCAATTATGAGTTGACACTAAATATTATAAGTGCATTTTTGTAGTAAATGTGTGATTTATACCAAAAAAAACAAGAAAAAAAAAAAGAAGATCTTGAAGAGAATCTAAAAGGGCCCTTTTCTCTGTAATTGGCCAGAGAGGCTTGCCCCCTTAATTGAGACATCGTCTCCATGTCTCTTCCTTTTCTTAATATTTTAACCACGCTCAAATATTTCTTCTCCGACTCTCTTAATAATACTCACCAAATTTTTAAACTGGAACCCATTGATATATGTGGTCGTAAGCTTTTCTTGTGCGTGTATATTTTTTAGATTCTAAAATATCACAAGATTCACAGCGCACATATGACACCAAAAAAAAAAAACACATGTCTATATGCATCAGACCAATTATGGAATCTCCCAAGGAACAAAAACATGCTCATTCGTGAATACAGTATCCAAGGTGGGGAAGTTAAAGACTAGATCTTACTCAGGAATTCATAAACACTGAGGTCAAAATCGAACAACATCACACAAAGGAAACAGCTCTCTTGGATCAAGTAACTTGTCTTTGCTATGTGGTTGCGTTGCTTTTCAGTTATTACCAGGAGCCTTCTGTACCTACTGTTGGGTTTGTGAACGCCTTGGCCCCTTTATAAAGTTTTAAATCTAGTCCATTAAGGCTCATTTATCGTTAGACTTACTGGGCCTGTATAGGCCCGAGGACAGATGTTATTTTGTTATGTTGAAATCGGGAGTTCAAATTTTCGAAATCTTCCGTATTACAAGATACACTTGTCCTGTTAAAATAGTACACTTGCAAGATTTTTTTGTTATATCTTAAATATTTTGGTTTTAGTTAGATGTTTGTGGATCACCTATGATTTGTAAGGTTGAATCCATTGGGATTGGTCAACCATACTTTTTTCGGCAATACCTATATATTAATAATTCATGTTTGTGTTTCAATTTAACTAATTTTAGTTAAGGCCATAAGAAAATACTAACACACTAATAACTATATATAATGCATTATTGATGTCATCAAATTCAAACTGGAGTCTCAAATTACTCTTAAATGAATCGTTTTATAATTTTTATGTTTGTTGTTGTAACATATTTTGGATTGAATGTAGCATTTGACATGTTCCCATGTCCAAAAAATAAAGTTCTAATTAGAAACGAGCTTGGTCCCGGTTTAGTTCTTCAATACCATTGTCATTCAAGAGATCACAATCTAGACGTCGCAAATTTACAATTCAATGAATATAAAGAAATCGCATTCGGAGACAAGTTAGGAAAAAGAACAAGATGGAGTTGCATTTTGAAACACGGCTTATACATGCGATATTATTCAGAATTTATAGCATACATGATGGCCAACGTTCGTCGATGCGGTGCTATCCGTAATTGGATTGCTAGAAAAGATAGAATTTACCTTATAAGAAATGTAAATCCGCCAGCAGTGTTCCGTTATACATGGAATAAAACTAAGTAATGTTGATGATAATAATATTTTTTTCATCTTTGTAATTTACATCAAGATTCTTCATATATATATATATATATTTGCAGTTATTTTGTGAAATAAATCCTATAGTTAAGATTTATTTACAATGACTGCCACTGGATTTTAATGTTTGTTTTTGATAATTAGAAAGAAAATATTCTAATTAAATATTTGACATTTAACAATCTTCTTAAAATCTCTCGACCTTAACTACACGATTAATTACTAAAATAAAACTTCCAAAATATTTAATATCATTTAATTACTACAAAATTATCATTTTTGATATTGCTTTTCTGCATGATTATAACAATTCGATTATAATCATCAAACCGCAAAGATATTTGATAACATTTAATTACTACAAAATTATAAAATATTTAGACAATAATTTATAAACATATCATAATAAGATCAACATTAATAAAATAAATAAATTTTTTTACAGGACGGGTTGACGGGACGGGTTTGGCAGGACGTTATAAAATAAAACTATTTTATAGATAAATACAATTTGCAAACTTTTATATATATTAATTTAAAAAATAAATTGCTCCGCGGTTAAAATCTAGTATATATTTATATAAACGCTTTGAATGAATGGAAAAAGAAAATGCATAACCATATGGAATAGTTTCAGTCAACAATAGCGATAGAAGAACCTCTTAACTATGATGAAGGACAAGCTTCACCTTCACCTACAAGCAGAATCTGTTGACATTAGCAAAACGGATACAAACTACTTTCTGAGCCGAACAAAAAGATTGTGTGTTGTGTTTTTTTTTTGTATTATATCTGATTAGAAATTAAACAGAATAAATATGTTAAGAGCATGAGACAAAATCGTGTTCTGTTTCAGCCCAACAGTGTCGCGCGAAACAAATCCATTTCTAGGAATATAGAAAGAAAAATAAAACAAACAAAGAACAATTGAGAAAAGACACCAACACACAACACAAAGACACAAATCATAATTAGGAAGCTTCCATAAGATAGAGAATTAGGAAACAAGAAACGTCCTCCTTAAGACAACTGTTCCTCCCTAGCTCCGAACTCCTCGATCATCATGTTCTTGTTCATTTTCGCGTGGGTCTTGGAACAGTTGCAAGGCTTGAGCAAGCATGAATTAGGACCACCAACATTCCCAATTGAAACAACTGGATGCTTTTTAGAGATCACCACGGAGTTGATAACATCATCTGTTGGGTGATAAATAGACAAAACCTCGAACCCCTGAAGATCACACGGCTCAACGATCGGATAAAGAAACGCTCTCGGACCATGAGCACTCCTAAGCATGAGCACAGCACCAGGAGCCATGTGTTTCTGCAGATGCTCGATCACTTTAACTTTCTCCTCTTTGTTCATTCCAACAAGAGCAGCTAGAAACACGACATCAAAGCTCTTTAAGCTCTCTGTCACGTCCATTATATCAACGGTGTGGAAGAACATGCGTTGAGAGATGTCTGGATCAGAGGAAACCAGAAGAGAAGCGAGTGAGTTCGCTGATGGGTCGATGTCAAAGTTGTGAAAGATTGTGTCTTTGAGATGGAATGAAGCAAGAACGATGGAAGTGAGAGGAAGAGGACCAGATCCAATGAAAGCCACACTCTTTGGGACAAAGCCATTTAGGTTTTGTTCGAGGAGGTCGAACTCGAGCTTTCCGAGTTTCAAATAGTTGTTGTAATAAGGGAAAATGTTTAAATGATGAAGTGGGTTGTCTTGGTAAGAGGTCAAGATCGAAGAGAAATGGTTTTCTAAGTGACCTTCGGCTAGACCACAAATCTTGATGAGATTAAGTCGAATCTCTTGGACTCTGTCACACATCTTGGTGACATCGATGTTAGGGTTTGGTGGTATGCATGTGGAAACGAGCTGCTTGAAGAGAATGTTGACATCTTCGGATGGTTTTAGACTCTCAAGCTTTGAGATCTTTTCGTAGAGATCGCATATTGTTTGCACCAATTGTTCGTCTTGGCAACCCATGTCGACACTATGAGGTTATTGATTTTTCTCTTTCTCTTTGGAGAATAATCGTGTGTTCTCGGGTGGTGTGAACTGTTTGGACTGGAGGGATGGATATTTATTGGCGTGGGGTTGGGGATCTACATCAACTAGAAAAAGAATCTAATTATTTTAACATTTCATTATTCAAATATACTATATAACGTACACTTGCGTTTTTGTTTCTTTTTTTGTTTAACTAATTAAGAATAGATCCTTATATTTAGGTTTTGAAGTAAAAGATTTATTTAAGTCAAGATATTAGTTTAATGTTTACAGTATTGGTTTAGTTTCTATGATTTCTGATTTAGGTTTAAGGTTTTAGTTTAGGTTTAGAGTGTATGTTTTCGATTATAGAAATTTCATTCCTAATTGCTATAAAATTTACAATCATTTTCAAAATTATCCTGGTTATGAAAAATGACTTGTGTGAACATGGATTAGATCCAAAAATGTTATAAATTATTGGATATATTGTATTACACTAAGCAAGATGTACAGTAATTGATGGATGATATGAAACGTATAATCTCCATTAATTGATGGATTACATGAAAGCTAAATGAGATAATTTGTTTGTTTTATTCCATTCTTCTGTATATAAAAAATGAGATAAGGTTTGAATGTGTCCATGTAGTACTTCTTCCAACTCGTATGAGACAACTACACAAAAGTTTGATGCCTTATCATTTTTCTGTACGTAGCATATGATGTAAACACATAATTACACAGAAATAAAGAGTCCATTACTATATTATGGGGCAGTTCAAAATATATAGCCAAGAGCTTTTAGTCTTTTAGAAAGAAATGTGCATGACTTGCGACAACACAAAAAGTGTAACTAACCACAGTAATTAAAAATATATATATGGAGTAACTACTAACCTATATAACAAGTTGCTTGACCGAAAAACATACGTCCTTTGTCTGTTTCCAAACATCAACTTTGGAATTAAATTGTAAGACTTCCTCACAAATATCAAACTGAGTTTTCAATATTTTTTGAAAAGAATATGCGAATTTCAGAAGAAGATAATCTCTTCATGGCGTGTGCCTTCCACAAATTTCTTACGGCTCTCCTTGTTTTCTTTTGATATGCTTCATGAATCTCTCAAATTCTTCACGCAATCATATATATTTTCATATCTAGAAAGAATAATAATTTTTTTTTTTTTATCTCAATATAGCTTTTAGGAATTCTAGGAGAGTAGCATATATGGGATATATACGTTGACAAAAAAAACACGTATATGAAATTGGAATCCATGTGAGACGAATATAAAAGATTGGAAGAAGACACAAATAATAAGAGGTACTTAAAGATACACACACACACAACAACTTGAAAGGATCGATATTCTTTTATGTAAATGACGCATCATATTTATTTCTTATGCGAAAAAACATATTCGAAACAAAGAAAAAAGAAAACATGTTTGATCTATGCATTTTTGCCTCTTCTATTAACTCCACGGCCAACTTGATTAATTATATATGCCAACAAAATTCATACAACACTATTAATATTCGTTTGTTTTTCTCCTTCTCAATTTCAACATTAATTTTTAAAGTTTTATGTTTATTTTTTGTGGTTGTCAGTCAATGGATTCCATAATGTATATATTATTTTCGTAGAGATGCTAAGATTTTTTTTTTCTCTTCTTTTTCTTCCTGTATAAATAAGATTGCGTGAAGAACTTGCGGAATTTCATGAGTGAGACAAGAAAACAAGGAGAGCCATAAGAAGTGTGTGGAAGGCACACGCCAAAAAAGATATTATATTCTCAGAGAAATGGACATATTCTTAATATTTCCAAAAATTGAAGTTTCAGTTTGATAATTGTACGAAAACTTACAAAAATTTGTCAATGTTAATGTTTTGAAACGGATGAAAGAAAGTATATTTAGTCAAGTAACCTGTTATAGTCATGTTCACTTCACTATCAACTCTATCTTCTTATTGGATTGCATTGTCCATCTCCCAGTTTATTCTTCTTCTTTTTCAAAATTAATTTATTTCCTCATGTTACATTAACATCTATCTATTGATTTTTTTTTTTTTTTATTTTT